>Ga0247839_1002579_pt1 | contig 26764 bp, 21 predicted proteins | sample LaCruzMarch2015__6_FD_192405 | JGI IMG/M metagenome (GOLD analysis project Ga0247839, IMG submission 192405) | Freshwater microbial communities from meromictic Lake La Cruz, Castile-La Mancha, Spain - LaCruzMarch2015_16m | ecosystem: Environmental > Aquatic > Freshwater > Lake | place: Spain... | reverse complement strand
TTTTTTCCGATTGTTTCGCTGTAATGGCATTTGCTCAATTGGCCAAAGCTTCAGGAGAAGCTCGATATGCCCAAATAGCCATTCAATCCTTTGAACGCATTCTTCAAAGACAATCCAATCCTAAAGGTAAATTCTCAAAAGCCATTCCTGAAAATAGAGCGCTCAAGAATTTTGCCCTCCCGATGATTCTTTGCAACCTGGCCCTGGAATTGGAAAGTCTCTCCGATACATTTGATATTGAATCCTTGATTGATACTTGCGTAAATGAGGTCATGGTCGATTTTTATAACGAGGAATATGATATTACGCTGGAGAACGTGAAACCTGACGGGTCTTTTTCTGATACTTTTGAAGGACGTTGTGTGAATCCGGGTCACGTCATTGAAAGTATGTGGTTCATCATGGATATCGCAGAAAGAAGGCAGGATAAAACGTTAATGAAACTAGCCGTCGATAGGACCATTCGTACTTTGTCATACGGATGGGACGAAAAATACGGTGGCATTCTTTATTTTATGGATGTGAAAAATTATCCTCCTCAGGCATTGGAATGGGACCAAAAACTATGGTGGGTGCATGTGGAAACCTTAATTGCCTTACTTAAAGGGTACCACCATACAGGAGATTCCCGCTGTTTAGAATGGTTTAAAAAAGTGCATGAATATACCTGGTCTCATTTCCCCGATGCTGAATTTGGTGAGTGGTTTGGCTACCTTAACAGACAAGGAGAAGTTCTTCTGCCTCTGAAAGGAGGTAAATGGAAAGGCTGTTTCCATGTTCCCAGAGGTTTGTTTCAATGTAGTAAAATTTTAGCAAAGTTAGCAAATCCTGTTATCGGTTAATCTTTGCAATAAGCTGTCAAAGAATATAGACAGGGCTCAAGAAAACTGCCCTTCTTTTACTTTATAATCGTATCTTCATCTTTTACGTTAACACAATCAAAAGATGAAAGCCAAGTATATAAACCCTTTTACAGATTTTGGGTTTAAGAAAATTTTTGGAGAAGAAGCCAGTAAAGAACTTCTCATTGATTTTCTCAATGCTTTGATTCCGCAGGCTAATAAAATAATAGATTTAAAATTTAAAAATACAGAACATCTTGGTCTGAGAGAAGCAGACAGATATGCCATTTTTGATATTTATTGCGAAAATGAGTCAAACGAAAAGTTTATAGTTGAGCTTCAAAAAGCAAAGCAAAATTATTTTAAAGAGAGAACTATTTATTATTCCACTTTTCCGATAAGGGAGCAGGCTGAAAAGGGACAATGGAATTATAATCTTTCGGCTGTTTTTTGTATCGGAATACTTGATTTTACTTTCGATGATTATGAAAGTGAACCTGAGAAAAGTGAGGTGGTGCATACCATAAAATTGAAAAATCAGAATGGAAAAACCTTCTATGATAAGTTGACTTACATCTATGTTGAAATGCCAAATTTCAATAAGCCAGAAGATAATCTATCCTCAAGACTTGATAAATGGCTATTTTTTATAAAAAATCTGGAAGATTTTCAATCAATTCCTTCCATTTTTTCTGATGAAATTTTTGCAAAAGCTTTTGAGAAGGCTGAATTAGCAAAGTTTGGGCAGGAAGAAATGGATCAATATGAATCAAGTTTGAAAATATATAGGGATTTATATTCGGTCATTGATTCAGCATTTATTGAAGGCAAAACAGAAGGCAGAATGGAAGGAATTGAAGAAGGTAGGCAGGAAGGATTGCAAATGGGCAGACAGGAAGGTTTTCTGGAAAGTAAACGGGACATGGCTAAACTACTGAAGGATAATGGTGCACAGGTTGATTTAATAATTCTTTCAACAGGTTTTACCAAGGAAGAAATAGATCTGCTATAAAATGAAAAATAACAGCGTGTTGTTTAGGACAAAGGTTACTGACATACATTCAATACACGCATTTCAAGGGTTAATTTATCAATATAAAAGTTGAATTTGGAATAGTGGTAAAATATTTTTTACCTTAGCTTTTATTTACCTCGATGTAAGTGGAATTAAATTGGCGCAATATAATTTATAGTCTTGGAACCATTGAAATTTACAGTAGGCATTGATATAGGAGGCACAAATACTAAATTGGGTTTAGTTGATTCCGAGGGACATTTACTTAGACGAGTTAATTTTTCTACTAATCCTCTATTGTGTTTTGCAGATTACCAAATACTTTTAACCAGTGCCTTGGAGGAAGTAACCCACGACATTCCAAGGGAGGACCTACTTGGTGTTGGAATGGGGGTGCCAGGTGCCAACGGCAAAACCGGTAGCATTCCGGAAGCTGCCAATATCCCATTTTTAACGGAAATTCCTCTGCAAAGTGCCTTGAAAGAGCTATGGAACTTGCCTGTTTTCGTTGCTAAAGATGCCAACGCCGCCGCTTTGGGTGAAATGTTGTTCGGAAGTGCCAAAGGAATGGATCATTTCATTTTACTTACTTTGGGTACTGGTTTGGGGTCCGGTGTAGTTATAAATGGAAAAATTGTGTCCGGTTTTAATGGTTTGGCTGCTGAGTACGGTCATTCTGTTTTAGTGAAAAATGGTAGGTCGTGTAATTGTGGTCAGCGGGGTTGCTTTGAAACCTATGTTTCCGCAACAGGTTTGAAAAGAACGGCCATTTCTTTATTGGCAAACACTAATCAGCATAGTATTTTGCGTGACTTATCACCCAATCAGCTCGATGCCCAAAAAATAGCGGAAGCCTCAGAAAATGGAGATGAGATAGCTAAAATGGCAATAAAGAAAACCGCACAATGGCTGGGGTTGAAAATGGTCGACTTAGTAGTGCTTACCGATCCCGAAGCGATTATCTTAGCCGGTGGCCTTTCTAAAATCGGAGATTATTTTCTACAAACCGTAAGAGAATCATTGGATAAAAAGTTGTTGCCAATGTTTAAAGGTAAAGTTAAAGTGGTATATTCTGGTTTGGGGAGCGATGATGCAGCTATTCTTGGTGCAGCCTCTTTAGTAATGAATGTAAAAAATTAATATCATCATATTTTCAAGTATATTTCAATAACATTTTTTTATATGAAGAAGCATTTGTTCCTCTTTGGGGTGCTTTTGAGTTGTTGTTCCTTTGGAGCTTTAGCACAAGTATCTATTCGGGGAACGGTGACCAGTTCAGACGGAGAACCTATTATCGGTGCCAACGTCATTGAATTAGGTTCTAACAACGGAACGGTCACTGACCTTGATGGCAATTATCAGTTAAAAGTAGGGCCCAACGCCATACTGGAATTCACCTACACGGGTTATGTTTCCCAGAAATTTACTGTGGGTACTCAGACTATTATTAATGTAACCCTGGCTGAAGGGGTCGCGCTGAGCGAAATTATCGTTACTGCCCTAGGTATCTCCCGTGAGAGGAAATCATTGTCCTATGCAGCTCAAACTATTCAGGGCGGTCATCTGACCCAGGTGAGAGATGCTAATTTTGTTAATACCTTACAAGGTAAAGTGGCAGGATTAGTTGTTACCAGTGCATCCTCAGGTGTGGGTGGTGCCACCCGCGTAAATCTAAGGGGGAATCGCTCTATTCAAAGTAGCAATAATGCCCTCTTTGTTGTGGATGGCGTTCCTGTTGATAACTCAACACCTGGACAAGTGGGTAACGATTTCGGTGGTTACAATGGAAGTGACGGTGTCGCAAATATTAATCCTGATGATATAGAATCTATCAATGTCCTTAAAGGTGCCGCCGCATCAGTGCTTTATGGTAGCCGGGCTGCCAATGGTGTCATCTTAATTACAACCAAAAAAGGTGGTGCCGGGGCTATTTCTGTCGATGTGAATTCAGGGGCTCAATTTGATGCTCCCCTAACTTTGCCTCATCTACAAAATGAATACGGGCAAGGAAATGGGGGTGTTTTTGGTGCCAGAGCCAGTGCTAGCTGGGGACCAAAAATGAATAATCAGGCTGTAATTGATTGGACAGGGAAGGCTCAAGGTATGGTGCCTCAACCAAATAATATTTCTGATTTCTTTCAGATAGGCTCTTCATTCAACAATTCTGTAGGTATAAAAGGTGGTACAGATAAAGTACAGTCTTATTTTTCATTCACTAATAATCAGGCAGCCGGTGTTGTACCAGGAAATACACTCGCCAGAAATACCGTCAACCTTCGCATTTCCACTAATCTAAGTAAAAAGTTTTCTACCGATGCTAAAGTTACTTATGTGAATCAAATCCTGAATAATAAATTAAGATCAGGGGAAGAGAGTTCGGAAGTAATGAACCTCTACAAAACACCAAGAAGTATTCGTATTGAAGATATGCAAAATTATGAGTCTGAGGCAGGTGTACCCACTTACTGGACTTCCTCATCCATTTATATGAATCCTTACTGGACGATAAACAGAACTTCTGCCGATGAGGAAAGAACCCGAACTACCGGACTTGTTTCTGCAACTTATCAGATAAATGAAGATATGAAGGTCTTGGCCAGAGTGAGTTTGGACCAATACACTGATAGAGGTGAAAATACTTTTTATAATAATACCTTGCTTTTTGCCTGGCCAGGCGGAACTTTTCAAAAATATTTTCGTCAGGTGCAGGAGCGAAATGCTGAACTTTTGCTTATTGGTAATAAAAAAATTAACAGTAATCTGAAACTATCCTACACCTTCGGTCTAGCTGATGTAGCAAGAAAATCAGATTTTACGCAAACCAGCGCCAACGGACTTTTAGTGCCTAATAAATTTGATCTTGGCTTTGCACGAAACCTGGCCGTAGGTACGGGTTTTGTCGAAAGAGATTTGCAATCCGTTTTTGGTTCTGTGCAGGTAAGTCTTAAAGATTATTTATACCTTGATGTAACGGCGAGAAATGACTGGTCTTCAACCTTACCAGCCCCTCATTCTTATTTTTATCCATCGCTGGGTCTTACCGCGGTATTATCTGATATGGTTGAATTACCTTCTTTTTTTAGCTTCGCGAAATTTAGAGGTTCTTATACCCGCGTGGGTAATGATGCAGCTCCTTATTTGTTGACACAAACTTATAGCTTTAGTCAAGGGGGTGTCGGTGGATTTATTAATAGAGATGGTACTCAAGCTATTGGTGACCTGAAACCAGAACTTACTACTTCCCTCGAATTTGGTTTTGATGGACGCTTTTTTGATAACCGTATCGGTTTAGATGTAACTTTTTATAAAACTAATTCCATAAATCAGTTATTAAGTCTTCCTTTAGCCCCCGCCTCCGGGTTTTCCAATCAATACATCAATGCCGGGGATATTGAAAATTCAGGTGTCGAACTTACTTTAACGGGTTCTCCTATTAAGAAAGACGATTTTTCCTGGGATATTACCTTGAACTATGCCAAAAACGTGAATACGATTATTTCGCTTCATCCCGATATTAAACAAACTTTCCTTTCAAGTGGATACGGCAGAACAGCAGGTGTTTTAGTTAAAGAAGGAGGTGCCTACGGTGATTTATATGCCGACGGTTGGGCCAGAACTCCCAGCGGTCAATTTATTATGGATGGCGCGGGAAAACCCGTTGTATCTTCAACACAAGAATTTTTGGGCAATTTTAATCCCAAATTTACTCTCGGTTTGAATAATGCCTTTGCTTTTGGTAAAATAAGCCTTAACGTATTAGTGGATGCCAGAATTGGCGGAGTAATGACCTCAGGATCTGATGCAAATCTTGCTTTTGATGGTAGTATGGGCTATACAACGGCCTACAGAGAGGGTGGTTGGGTAATACCTGGCGTGACATTAAGTAACAATGAATATACCCCAAATACTACACCTATCAATGCGGAAACCTTCTGGACTACCGTTTCTAACGGACGTTATTCATGGGGACAGGTTTTTACCTACGATGCGACCAATGTGCGCATTCGGGAAGCTGCCGTTGGGTATGATTTTACCATAAACAATGGTTTTGTCAAAAAAGCAAAATTATCCATCGTAGCAAGAAATTTGTTTTTCCTGTCTAAGGGAAAGGCCATCATTGATATTCCCGGTATTCCTACACGTAAAATGTGGTTTGACCCCGACGTGAATCTGGGTGCTGGTAACTATCAGGGAGTTGAATATGGTACCTTACCATCAGCGCGCAGTATTGGCTTGAATCTTAATCTTTCTTTCTAAATCAAATGTTCATGAATACGTTTATCAAAAATTACCGCGTGGCCGTACTTTGTATGCTGACTGCCATCGTAGTGTCGGTGAGTTCGTGTACGCAGGATTTTGAAGAGCTTAATACGGACAAGACAAAACTTACCGTACTAACTTCTACAGAATTACCCTATCTTTTTTCAAAGGCTCAGTCTGCTTCCTCCTACGCCTTTTGGCGCTACCAGGTAGCTCAAAATCTATTTTCCGATTTATATTCTCAATATTTCGCTACCTCGGCTACTTATTTCCCTTCAGATAGATATACGATCCGATTCGATTGGTTGCAATGGCATTGGATTCCAATATATACGGAAGCTGTACCACAGTTGAAAACCTTGTTAAAAGAAACTGATGCGAATTCTGCTGAAAATGCATTGGCTAAAATTATGTGGGTGTTTGCTTTCCACCGTCTGACTGACTACTACGGTCCCGTACCTTATTTTAAGGCGGGTGAACCAGCCAGTAGCGTTGCTTACGATGGTCAGAAAGAAATTTACTATGATATGTTCACCAAATTGGATGAAGCTGTAAAAGTTCTAAATGCCAATAAGGGAAAAACGCCTTATGGTAGCTTTGACTTGATGTATAATGGTGATGTTAGTAAATGGATCAAATTTGCCAATACCCTTCGTCTTCGTTTAGCTTTGCGTATTTCAAAAGTGGAACCAGCAAAAGCTAAAACGGAAGCGGAATCAGCCGTTTCTTCTGGTGTTATGCTAACAACAGCCGATGACGCATATATGGTGAAAAGTGAAAATGGAGGAGATTTTAACGGTCTCGCGGGTATCTCCGTTTGGAATGAATTTCGTATGAGTGCCTCTATGGAGTCTGTTCTTAAAGGGTATGAAGATCCCAGAATGTCTGTTTATTTTCAGCCTGCCGTCGGTACGGGTAAATATGATGGCCTCAGAAATGGATTACTTCCATCTCAATTGAATATTTCAGGGAATGGAAATGATGACAATTCTAATGTGGGAACGCGTTGGACAAAATGGTCGGGTTCCTCTTGGGGGGGACAAAATACTACGCCACAAAATATTATGCATGCTGCTGAAGCTTATTTCCTTCGGGCTGAAGGTGCCTTAAATGGTTGGAATATGCAAGGTGCCGCTCAAGATTTATATGAGAAGGGGATTGAAACTTCTATGCGTCAATGGGGTATAATTGATGATGCAGCTATCGCAGTTTATCAGAAAAGCGCCGCTACGCCAATCCCTCCAATGGATGGCGTTAATTCTCCTGCAATGGCTTCAATTTCAGTTAAATGGGGTAGTTCCGAGGCTGTTCAAAGAGAACAAATTGGTACTCAAAAATGGCTCGCTCTTTATCCTGACGGGATTGAAGCCTGGGCGGAGTTTCGTCGTACCCGCTATCCAAAACTTTACCCCGTCGTTAATTCAGATAACTCTGATTTGCCTTCAGGAACATTTATTAGAAGAATTCCCTTCCTGGTGCTTGAGAAAAATACGAACGCCGCCGCTGTTAAAGCTGCAGAAGCCCTATTGGGAGGTCCCGATAAACCAACCACTCCGCTTTGGTGGGATAAAAATTAAGTTGTAACTTGTTGCCGTCTTTTGTATTTTCATACATTTGAATTATTGCAGAAGACGGCTATTTTTCATTTTTATAAATTAAAAAATAATGGATTTTGAAAGAAGAGATGAAGGTGACGCATTTGGATTTACTTTCGATGATGATAAAAAGTCAAAAAAAGAGGCTGTACCTAAAAAAGAAAAGAAAAAAACGGAGGAAAAAATAAAGGAAATCCCTAAGAAAAAGGAATAATATTTTTCTTAGGATAGCTCTAAATAATTAATTTTTCTTGTAAAAATGCCTTCATTCTGTGGCAATGATGATGCCGCATATTACATGAAGGGAGATTTTTTAGGTGATGGAAAAGGAGGGTTTTATTATTTACCTTAATCAAAAATTAACCTCACTGTATCAAGTTAATTTTCTCCGAAAAAATGATTTTTCGCTAATTTATAAAGTTACACATTAGTAGAATCATATTAAAATACCTCTTCAAAAAAAATATTTACTATTGTAGCTCTTCCGGTCGGGTGAGTGAGGACAAAACAGCTTTGTAAATCGTATGGATATTTGGCGAAGACTCCAGGATTGATTCAATGATAACCAGGTGATTGAAAAAACTATCAGGTTCATATTTATGCATTATGTAATCAATAAGAAACTGTTTTTCTTCAAAAAGATCTTTACATTTTAGCAGGTGGAACAACTCTGTTCTGGGGTCAAAAGAGATAAGTAGGTAATTGGTGTCGGGAATGAGTAAAACCATTGGATATTCCAGATAATCACTTTTGCTCACTAACCCCAGACTGACTAAATTTATTTCAAAGAAGGTGTAATACATCTTTTTTGCAGGATAATTTTTCCCTGCAAAGTATTCCTTCATAGAATCTATTTTTCTGTCAATTTGGTGAATAGGGATATAATCCATATTCAAAGAGCTATATTCTATCCAGTTTTCAGTTTTTAAATCATAATACTCTACTTGACCAATCCTAAGCTTATAATCAAATCGTTTATTTCCTGGTACCACATACCCTGGATAAAAATAAGTGTATCCATGATTTTTTGCATAGTCAATTTCTGCGAGTAGGGTAAAATACCCCAGGCTAAACTTCTCATAATCGGGATGGTACATAGCAAAAATGCTGGCGATAGAATTGAAGCCACGGTCAAAAAAGCTACAGGCAATTAAATTTCTCTGGTCATAAACGGCAATTTCCCAAGTGTCGTAGATACTTTCTTCTGAAAATTCGAGCAACATATCATTAAGATTTGGAGCCAAATTACCATCAAAATTTTCGGCGTAAATGTCGTATAGATTATCTTTTTCGTCATTAATCTCTGCAGGCCTTACAATAATTTTAAATTGTGAGGTGATTTTATTTAAGAGTTTCCGATTAGTGCCTTTAAATTGATAGTTTAAAAGGGGTAAACGTATCCATAGCGCGGAGTAAACATTGGAACCAAAAAACAGGAAGTGGGTGGTAAAAATAACCTGTCCCATTCTATACCAACCTTTCTCAAGGTAATGGTCTAATTCCCAAAGGTTTAAATTTTCAGGATAATGTTTATCTGCAAACATATTTATCGTTTAACCAAATGAGGCTAATTCACCCCCATTTTTAAATAAAGTATCTACCTTATTCGATACATTAGCATCGATTATTAAAGGAGGTGCGTGATGCGGTTTTATCCGTGCATCGAAAATCAGCGTTCCCCTGCATCCCCAGTGTTTATTCTCCGTAAATGCATGTACTCCATGAATATCGTGAGAAGGGTTGGTTCTTGTAAAAGTAGCCCATATAAAATTGGAGACATTATAGCTCAGGAAATCACTGTCGTCACAAAGTATACAAAGGGGAAATTCGTGTAAATCATAGTTTTCGAGAAAGCTACTAAGAGCGGCATGGTCTGCGTAACTGTCCTGATTTTTAAAGTTTGGAGCTACAACGGCAAAAACACCGGGAATGATAACTTTTGGATTAGAAAAACCTGGGGGTAGCGCATTAAATGGAGGCAGCGTAGTTCCCAGACTTCGCAATTTAGGTCCGCAGGCAGCGATGATTACCTTAGAGCCGGCATTCCAACCATCGCCAGAATAATCAAGCGTATCAATAGTCGTTTTAGTTTGAAAATGCAGATCTCGTGTCCAGTCTGTTCTTTCTAAAATATGCGAGAGAAAAGGAACATAGTCGTGAGTATCTAAATGAGGGTTATCGGAACCGTCGGCAATAAATAAAAATTTTGCCAATGAGGTCTGTCCAGAGCCCAATATACGATTTGCCTGAATGAGAATTTCTTCAGGTCTTTTTTCTCTAAAAGGCATATATCGCTCACTTCCAATAGCTAACAAAAGTGGGTGCACCCCAGCCTCATCAACAGCGTGAATTTGTTTTACTCCGGGAAATTCTCCGGAAGTTAGATCTTTTACAAGTTCATGAATTAAATATCCAAAACTTGAGTCTTCCTGTGGTGGCCTGCCCACTACAGAAAAATGCCAGATAGGATTTTTTCTATGCCAAACATGCTCTACATCCATGACGGGAAAAGGATGTTCCAAACTATAATATCCCAAATGATCGCCAAAAGGTCCCTCCGGTTTGGTCGTATTTTTCCTTATAATGCCTGTAATTACAAAATCCGCATCACCGGAGACTACATAATCATCTTTCCAGGCATATTGGAATCTTCTTCCAGCCAAAAGTCCGGCAAAAGTCATTTCACTTAGTCCCTCGGGCAAAGGCATAATGGCTGAAAAGGCGTGTGAAGGAAGACCTCCAACAAAAATGGATACTCTAAAAGGTTCTTCCAATGTATTATATTCCGTGTGATGAACGCCAATTCCCCGGTGTAATTGATAATGAAGTCCAATTTCTTTGTCTGGTACATATTGATTACCAGATAATTGAACTCTATACATGCCAAGATTGGATTTCATCATATTTTTTCCGCCGGGAGGTAACGAGAAGACCTGGGGAAGAGTGATGAAGGCACCACCATCCATGGGCCAAGATATTATCTGCGGTAATTGGCTAATCGTTGTTTTACCCCATGTGCTGGCGGGGAAAAACGTTTTTTGAGGTAATGCTGTTAAAGCCGTGAAAGGGGCTTTCCAGTATCTCAATGGATTGCGTAAAAAATTCGTTGGATCAGCTTTTAGCTCAATGATTTTTTTTACATCTGCAAGGGTATCTTTGAACAAAAACTCAGTGCGTTTTATGGTTCCATACAAATTAGAAAGTGCTGGAAACGGGCTACCCTTCACATTTTCAAATAATATAGCTGGCCCACCCTGATCATATATTCTTCGATGGATTTCTGCCATCTCCAAATTTGGATCAACAGGTGATTTAATACGAAGAAGTTCTTTATTTTTTTCGAGATCTGCTACACAAGACCACATATTCTTATATCCCATGGCAATAATTTAACTCAATGATTATTTTTTAAAGATAACTTTTCAGCCAAAAAAGGAGCTGTTGGGGAATCGAGGCAATGAACTAAATCTTCAGGAGTACCCTGGAAAACTAAATTACCCCCCATTTTTCCACCTTCCGGACCTAAATCAATCACCCAATCTGCCGACTTTATGATTTCCATATTGTGTTCAATGACTAAAACGGTATGGCCTTTTTCAACTAAAGCCTGTAAGGCTTCCAATAATTTTCTTACATCGTGGAAATGAAGCCCCGTAGTAGGTTCGTCAAAAATAAATAAATATTTTTCTGTCGTTTTTTCCTGCCCTAAAAATGAGGCTAATTTTACTCGTTGTGCTTCTCCACCAGAGAGGGTATTTGAAGACTGGCCTAAGCAAACATAACCCAAACCTACTTGCATCAGAGGGTTTAGTTTGGTGATAATTTCTTTTGAATCTTTGAAAAATACTAGAGATTCCTCAATGGTCATTTTTAAAATATCGAAAATATTTTTTTCACGGTATCGTACTTCAAGTACTTCATTTTTAAATCGTTTTCCCCCACAACTTTCACATTCCAAACGCATATCGGCTAAAAACTGCATTTCAATAACTTGTTCACCTTCACCTTTGCAAGTATCGCAGCGGCCGCCATCCACATTAAAGGAAAAGTGCTTTGCCTTATAATCCCGCAGTTTTGAAAAAGGTTGACTGGCCATAAGTTCTCGGATGGCGTCGTAAGCTTTGACATAAGTTACTGGATTCGATCTCGATGATTTACCAATAGGATTCTGGTTTACCATTTCCACCTGGGTTATTTTTTTCAAATCACCACTTAAAGAAGAAAAAGAGCCTACTGATTTTACACCTACCTCACCCAATGCAGCTTTCAACGCGGGGAATAAAATATGTTTGACCAGGGTAGTTTTACCTGAACCGGACACTCCGGAAACAACAATAAACGTATTTAATGGAAAGGTTACGGTTATATTTTTTAAGTTGTGATGGGTAGCACCATGCACTATTATTTTATCTATGCCTTTTCGTCTGAATGACGGAATGGGGATAGATAATCGGCCGGTTAAATAGCCGGTAGTTAAACTATCTGAAGCTTCAGTATAAATGTTTTCATAAGCACCAGCAAATATTACTTCTCCTCCGTGCACTCCGGCATGGGGTCCTATATCAATTAAATATTCGGATTCTTTTATAATATCTTCCTCATGCTCAACAATTAATACCGTATTTCCGAGGTTTTTAAGATGTTTCAGGACATTTACCAATCTTTTTGAATCTCTTGGATGAAGTCCAACGCTAGGTTCGTCCAGAATATATAGTGAATCGGTTAGATTACTTCCTAAAAGTCTGGTCAAATTGATTCGTTGGGTTTCCCCACCACTTAAGGTGGCGGAAATTCTATTTAAGGTTAAATAGCTGAGCCCAAGTAAATTCATGAATTTCAGTCTTGTCCTTAATTCGTGCAATAGTCTGGCTGATACCTTAATATCTGTTTCTGATAACTGGATAGATTCAAAAAAAACAGCCAGTTCATCAATCGGCATATCCACTAAATCACCAATGGTTTTACCGTCAATCTGCACATAAAGCGCCTCTTTTCTCAATCTTGAACCATCACAGGCGGGACAAATGGTCTTTCCGCGGTATCTGGAAAGCATCACCCTGTTTTGAATTTTATAATTTGCGGTTTCCAATTCCTCAAAAAAAGCGTTGATTCCACGAAAGCTTTTACTACCAGACCAAAGTAAATTTCTATGTGTTTTTGAAAGTTCAGAATATGGCTTATGAATTGGAAAATCGATAAGCGTGGCGAGAGAGATAAACTCTTCTAGCCAAAGACCATTTTTTTCTCCTTTCCAACAAGCCACGGCACCTTCATAGATACTTAATGATTTATCGGGAATCACCTTTTCAGGATCGATACCCATCACCATACTAAATCCTTCACAACTGGGACAGGCTCCAAATGGATTATTAAAATTAAATAATTGGGGGGCAGGTTCCACAAAAGAAATACCATCTAATTCGAAACGGTTATTAAAATGCTTTTGTAACCCACCTAGGCCAGTAACAAAACATTCACCTTCACTCTCGGTGAACGCGGTATTTATGGAATCTGCGATTCTGCGCATAGATTCCTCAGAGGTATCTAAAATGAAGCGATCTATTAAAATAAGTAGATTTTTTCCCTTTAAATCAAGAATTTTACTTCCCAACATGGGGTCTTCTGAAGCTATAAAATCTTGAATATCAGTGAGTGTATCTTCATTTAGAATCCTTGTAAATCCTTTTTGTAAAAGTAAATCAAGCTCCTGAGCAAGACTACGTTCACCATATTTGTAGGGGAGGGGGATAAAAACCTGAACAGGGCTACCTTGTGGAATGGAAAGAATAAAATCTACTACATCGCTTACCTCGTGTTTTTTAACAAGTTCATTGGAAATGGGAGAGTATGTTTTTCCAATTCTGGCAAACAGAAGTCTTATATAGTCATAAATTTCAGTCAACGTACCTACGGTTGATCTGGCATTAGAGACGCTTACTTTTTGTTGAATAGCAATGGCAGGGCATATTCCTTTGATGCTATCCACTTCAGGTTTTTTCATTCGACCTAAAAACTGTCTCGCATAAGAAGACAAACTTTCCACGTATCGTCGTTGACCCTCAGCAAATAGAATATCCATCGTAAGCGATGATTTTCCAGAACCTGAAACGCCTGTGACGACAATTAATTTATTTTTAGGGATTGAAATGCTGATATTCTTTAAATTATTGGCCCGGGCTCCTTTAATTTCAATGGAATGGTCAACGATTTTTTTTATTTCAAGGCCTTTGTCTGTTTCAGTTTTTAGCTGGGTCATAAAGTGTTTTTCATTCAACTTTTTCAATTAGCGCAAAGCTAATACTTACTAACTTCTTATTGTCGAAAAATACAACAAAGGATTGGACGAAAGGATTAGTGAATATGAAAATTATTGCTTTCAGCAGAGAAAAATGAAAAAAATATTAAAAAAAATTAAATACAGGTTGAGAAATTAAATATGTTTTACTATATTTGTAATTCATTATTCAAATCACTAAAACGCAATCTATCGGTAGCAAACTTCTACACTAAAGTAATTACGATTTTTAACGTAAACCAATTTAGGTATGACAGTTAATCCCATTAGTGACCAAGATCTCATTATGCTTTATTTAGGTGGTAGTGAGAGAGCTTTCGAAGAATTATTACTTCGCCACAAGCAAAAAATTTACAGTTCGATTTATCTTTTTGTTAAGGATTCTAACCTTGCCGAGGATATTTTCCAGGAGGTGTTTATCAAAATAATTGATACCTTAAGAAAAGGAAAATACAATCATGAGGGAAAATTTCTTCAATGGGCACTCCGTATTTCTTATAATATGTGTGTGGACTATTTCAGAAGGAATAAACGCAAACCTAAAACAACTACTACTGATTCCTTTGACATTTTTGATGTGCTCCCTCTTTCCGATTTGAATGCGGAACAGGCGATGGTTAGGGATCAAACCCATGACAAAATCAAGGATTTACTTGATTTATTACCAGAAGAACAACGGGAAGTAGTTATACTTCGACACTACGCAGATATGAGCTTCAAGGAAATTTCAAAACTTACCAGGGTAAGTATAAATACCGCTTTGGGTAGAATGAGGTATGCCTTAATCAATATTCGTAAAATTATAGAAGAAAAGGAGTTAGTCCTGGTCTAAAAACACAAAACGGGGCAACTAAAGTAGTTGCTCCGTTTTATGTTTTAATCATTATAATTATCCTCAAAATTAAGTATTCATTCCCCTTCATTCATTTTATGAAACCCCATAATTTATTGGCCGCCACCAAGTGATTTATATAAATTTAAAGCAATTTGGTTTTGCCTGTTTTGTAAATTTTGAAGTTCTAATTTTGCTTTTAATACATTTTGCTGTAATAGTAGAACTTCTATATAATCAACTCTATTTGTGGAGAAAAGCAATTCAATATTCTCAATAGAATTTTCAAGGGTGGATACTTCTTCTTTTTTCAACCTATAGGCTTCTAACAAATTTTGTAAAATTCTGTATTGGGTATAAACTTCTGAAAATGCATTAATAAGGGTTTGCTGATAATTGTTCAACGCTATAATTTGTGATGCACTTGCCGTTTTAAATGAAGCTTTTAAAGCATTCCGATTAAAAACAGGAGCTGTTAATCCACCCAGAATATTATATGCAGCGGAAGGAATGGTAAATAATAGGGATGGTGAAAAGCCATTCAAACCTAATCCTCCTGTAATATTGAAAGATGGATAAAATGCTTTTTTGGCAATTTGAGCATCAAATCTGGAGGCAATCAGCTCATTTTCTGCACGTTTAACATCGGGCCTATTCTCCAATGAATTGAAGGGCAATCCTGATTTGAAAAATTCGTAAATTGAATCATTAAAGGTTAATTTATTTCTGGTAATTGATTTTGGATATCTTGATAAGATAAGATTTAATTCATTTTCACGTTCAATAATAGATTGATTTAACTCTTGAGATTCAACGGAAGCATTAAGAATCTGAGATTCAAATTGTGTTACAGCAAATTCAGTGCTTCTTCCAAACTGTTTGAGTGTTTTAATTATTTCCAATGTTTTTTTCTGCACATCGATATTTTGATTAATAATATCAATTTGCTTTTCAATATTAACCAGTTCGTAGTAATTGCTTGCAATGGAGTAAATAAGATTTGTTTGCAACCATTTTTTTGCTTCAAAGGAAGATAAGAAGCGGGCTTGAGCAGCCTTTGACATCGTTTTTATTTTTCCCCAAATATCCACTTCCCAAGAGGACGTGAAGCCTACATTGTAATTAGGCAAATGTTGGGGAATAATTCTCCCCGGCAACATTTCAGTCGTTTTATTTCCTGCCCACTCTTGAGTATAATCGCCAAATTTGTAAACTCCTGCACTTGTGCCAGCCGTAACATCAGGAGATTGTAATCCATTTATAAATTGGGTATTAGCTGCGGCAATGTCAATGTTAAGCACAGCGTTTTGAACGTCAAGATTATTATTTATTCCTTCCTGGATTAATTCCTTTAAATTTTCGTCAGAAAAGAAATCTATCCAATTTAAATTGACCAGGTTAATTGAGTCAGTTGCTATTTCAAGCGTAGAAGGAATTTGAACCATTGGCTTTTCCGTTGGAAGTAATATTGAACTACAACTTGAGAAAAGAATAGGTGCAATGATGAAAATATATGATTTTAGTCTCATTTTGTCTTGTTTACCAATGTAATTAATATTTTATCAACCTTAGTACCATCTTTATCGACCACTTGCAACGAATAATTATCGATAAAAATAATATCACCAATATTTGGTATAGATTGTTTGTAATGAATAAAAAGGCCAGTGATAGTCGTGTATTGATGAAGTATACTGGAAGAAATAAAAAGGCCAAATAAAGCGGAAAACTCGGATAGGCTGTAGTAACCATCAGCCAACCAAGAGTTTCCAGAAATTTGAGTGATTGAATATTCAGATTGTTCCCATTCAGTTGCATTCCCTATTATCGCATCCATTAAATCATCCATGGTTATTATACCCATGGTTTCGTCATATTCGTTAATAACAATTCCGTAATGCATTTTTTCTCGCTTGAACTGTTCTAAAACCTTGAATGCTGACGTGTTTATATGGATAAATAGAGGTTGTTTCATAACCTTTGAAAGATCCTGCATTTCATGGGAATCATCGAATAAATCTTTAAGTAGCACAATACCCAAAATTCGGTCCAGATTATTTTGATAACATACAGGATAGGCAGAATGCTTATCGGAATTAATCTTGTTTTTAATAATAGACCAATTATCTGAAATATTTAAATAGGTGATATTATTTCGGGGTGTATAAAGAGTGTTTACTTTCTTGTCCCCCAATTCAAAAATCCGTTCAACAATATCATGTTCTATTTCTTGTATTTCACCACCATCAGCACTCTCTTTTATGATAGCTTTAATTTCCTCTTCACTAATTTTATTAGTTTTTGTTTTGCTTATGCCAAAAACCTTCAGTAAAAAATTATTGGAAATGATTAATAGCCAAACAAATGGTGAGGTTAGTTTAGAAAGATACAACATGGGTTTAGCGACTATCATGGCAATAGGTTCAGGAAATGTCATGCCTACTCGCTTAGGAAATAATTCACCTAACACTATGGAAAGATAGGTAATAAAAAGGACTGATAAACCTGTGCCTATGTTTGTCGCAAAGGGAGCTAAAAGTTCAATTTTTGAAATATATCCTATCCATGTTTTTGTAATGGTGTCGCCACTAAAAACACCTAGTAAAATACCAATTAGGGTTATGCCTATTTGTACTGTACTAAGGAATTTAGTAGGATTATCTGAGAGTTCCAAGGCTGTTTTGGCAGCCCCACTTCCTCTCTTTGCAGCAGAATCTAATTTAAATCTCCGGGAAGATACTAACGATAATTCACTCATGGCAAAAAAGCCATTAATAAGAATAAGGGCAATAATAATTAAAAGTTCCATTTGTTTATTTAGATGGTTTCTGTATATGGTTTTTCTTCTTTACCATTTCGAAGTTTCATTTTTGCTTCTAAATTACCAAAGACAAAGTATAAACCAGGAATTAAAATGACTCCGAAAATTGTACCTATAAGCATACCACCTGCTGCGGCACTGCCTATGGTTCTATTGCCCAAAGCACCAGCACCTGAGGCCAACATCAATGGAATCAATCCAGCTATAAAGGCAAAAGAAGTCATTAAGATAGGGCGCAAACGCAATTTGGCTCCTTCCAAAGCTGCATCAAACACGCTCTTACCATCTCGGTGCTTAAGAACGGCAAATTCGATAATTAAAATAGCATTTTTTCCTAATAAACCTATAAGCATAATCATTGATACCTGAGCGTAGATATTGTTTTCCAGGCCAAAGATCCATAAGAAAAGAAAAGCACCGAAAATACCTGTGGGTAAAGATAGTATAACTGGTAATGGTAATAAGAAACTTTCATACTGGGCGGATAACAAAAGGTAAACAAAAACCAGGCAAATTAAGAAAATAATCACGGCTTCGTTTCCTGTGGCTACTTCATCGCGGGTAATACCAGCCCAGTCTATATCATAACCTTTGGGTAGTTTGGTAGCTGCTACTTCTTGAATGGCTTTTATAGCATCGCCACTGCTATAGCCTGGGTTGGCTTCACCATTGAGCTCGGCACTTGGAAACATATTATATCGGGTAATTTGGTCCACTCCATATACCTTTTCAATACTAGTAAAGGCACTCATTGGTACCATTTCACCTGATTCATTTTTCACATATAGATTAAGGAGATTATCAGGATTGCTGCGATACTCAGGTAAAGCTTGAACCATCACTTTATACATTTGTCCAAATCGAATGAAATTAGTTGCATACTCACTACCCAAAAGAGTTTGCAAACTGCTCATAGCATTATTAACTGTGATTCCTTTTTGTGCAGCCTTGTCTTCGTCAATGTGTAGCATATATTGGGGATAGCTGGCATCGAATATTGTAAATGCTGAACCTATCTCTGGACGAACCATAAGATCTTCAATAAATTTTTTTACAACTGCTTCCTGTTTTTTAAAATCACCACTACCTGTTTTATCTAATAAGCGCAATTCGAAACCACTTGCATTACCATAACCTGGCACGGCTGGCGGTGGAAAAAACTCCAATTTAGCACCATGAATATTAATGGTACTCGCTTTCAGCTCATCAGATATTTCCGTTACAGATTTACTTCTGTCTTTCCAGGGCTTTAAATTTATAAGGAGTGTACCATAAGTGGCTCCCGTACCATCAGAAAGTATATTGGTTCCTGAAAGGGAAGAAACTGATTCAACTTCGTTGATTTTGTTCGCTTCCTTTTGAATGGTATTGACAATCTCTTTGGTTCGCTCCAAAGTTGCTCCGGCGGGAGTGGTGACACTAACGTAAAAAGTTCCCTGATCTTCGTTAGGAATAAATCCGGTAGGAATGATTTTGCCTAGAAAACCTGTACCTAAAATAAAGAGCAACAAAATGCCAAAAGTAACTACCCTTTTGCTAAGAATTCGCTTAAGTAAATTAGCATATTTATTTTCGATGCCGTTGTACCAATGATTAAAACCACCAAAAATTTTAACAATTAATTTATTCTGTTTTTTCTGGTCATGATGCTGATTCTTTAATAGCAAGGCACATAAAGCAGGGGTAAGAGTGAGCGCAATGATACCTGAAAGCACAATGGCGATGGCCATTGTTAGAGAAAACTGGCGATAAAAAATTCCCGTAGGTCCGCTCATAAATGCAACGGGAATAAATACGGCACTCATTACCAAGGTGATAGCAATGATAGCTCCAGTTATTTCTCTCATAGCTTGTTCGGTAGCTTTTCTGGCACTGATTTGGCTGTGTTCCATCTTGGCATGAACAGCTTCTACCACCACAATAGCATTATCGACGACAATACCAATGGCCAATACCAATGCAAAAAGTGTTACTAAATTGAGAGAAAACCCTAAATACTGGATAAAGAAAAAGGTTCCAACTAATGATACAGGCACAGCAATGGCAGGAATTAGGGTACTTCTGAAATCCTGTAGGAAAAGAAAAACAACCAAAGAAACTAAAATAAAGGCTTCAATAAGTGTTTTTATAACTTCGTGGATACTGGCATCTAAAAAACGACTAACATCATAGCTTACACTATAATCCATTCCTTTTAGGAAGGTTTTAGATTTCAATATTTCCATTTTTTCTTTTACATTTTCGATAACTTCACTTGCATTAGAACCGGGTAACTGCTTAAGCATAATAGAAGCTGCTGGCCTGCCATTGAGCTTAGCTTCTACATCAAAATAGGTAGTTCCAAATTCTACATCTGCAATATCTTTTATTCGTAAAACTTGCCCTGTTTCAGTGGTTTTCAATGGAATATTCTCGTATTGTTCCTTTGTATTGTATTTTCCTGTGTATTTTACCACATATTGCATTGGGAAGTTGGTTCGGTCGGAGTTTTCTCCTAATTTCCCAGGTGCTGCTTCAATGTTTTGATTGTCAAGAGCATCATTAATATCATGGGTGCTCACTTTGTAAGTCAGCATTTTATCAGGTTTTAACCAAATACGCATGGCATACTCTTTGGCACCTAAAATATCGGCAAAACCTACGCCTTGTACCCTTTTTAATTCTGCTAATACATTGATATCAGCAAAATTATATAAAAATTTTTCTTGCAATGCCGGGTCATCGCTGTAAATATTGAGGTACATGAGCATTGCATTTTCCTCTTTGGCAATTTTAACCCCATTGCGAATTACTTCTTCTGGCAACTCACCCATTACCGCTGCTACTCTGTTTTGTACATTCACAGCAGCAATGTCGGGATTTGTGCCAACTTCAAAAATAATTTGTACCACTCCCACGCCGTCATTGCCGGCATCACTACTCATATATTTCATTCCAGGAACCCCATTAATAGCTCTTTCTAAAGGAACAATGGCTGCTTTAGTTACTGTTTCAGCATTGGCTCCTGTATATTCTACGGTTACGTTTACCTCGGGTGGAGCAATATTAGGAAATTGTGTCATTGGTAATTTAAATAGTGCCAATACACCAAGTAATGCAATGATGACCGATATTACAATAGATAATACCGGACGGTGAATAAATTTTGCTGTCATGGTATTATTTATTTAATTGGGAGTAATTTTTAAAATCCGGAACGATTTTATCCCCATCTTTTACAACTTGTACACCATCAAAAAGCACTTTGTCTGATATAGAAAGCCCCTCTTTGACAACATACATGTTAGCCAATCGCATTTCAATCTGAATTTGTCGTTGTTTTACTCTATTTTTTTTGTCTAACACAAATACATATAAGTTTTCTTGTACCTCAAAAGTAGATTGTTGAGGTATCATCATTGCATTTGTAAATAGGTTTCTAACTAATACTTTACCAGAAGAGCCGTGTTTTAGTATTCTGTTTGGATTTGGAAATTTAGCTCTAAATGATAAACTCCCAGTGCGCTGGTCTATTTCTCCATCTATGGTTTCAATGACGCCTTCTTGTGGAAAAACATCTCCATTGGCAAGTTTGAGATTTACTTTTTTATTTCTATTATTTTTGGTAAGATAATTGAGATAATCTGTTTCTGAAACGTTGAAATAGGCAAATATTTCATCATTATTTGAAATAGTAGTAAGTAAACTCCCTTCCTCAACTAAGGCACCCACTTTATTTGGAATACGATTAATTATGCCATTGAATGGCGCTCTAATTTCAGTGAATTTCAAATGTATTTCTGCTAAGGCAATATTCGCCTCAGCTTCTTGTATTTGCGCCTCTATTGCTTCTTTCTTTGTCTGCATCACTTCCAGCTCAGATAATGACACTATGTTTTTTTCTGAAAGAATTTTTGTATTTTTTAATTCAACTTCGACTTGTCTGAATGCCGCACGAACAGAGGCTAAATTTGCCTCAGCTTTGGCTTTCTCTTGCTGATACTCATTGGAATTTAGGGTAAATAATAACTGCCCCTTTTTTACAGCTTTTCCCTCATCTACTAATATTTTCTCAATGAACCCTCTGGCTCTGGCTCTTATTTCCACATTTTGTATGGCTTGAATATTAGCTACATACTCTTGTATGTAGGTGGTGTCGGAAAGAAGAGGTTTAATTACAGTGTATTTTTCTTTTGCTGTTTCTCTCGTAGGTTCATTTGAACAAGAAAAATGAAAAGTGGGTAATAGCCATAACAAGGCAGCCCAAATTTTTTGGGGAACAAAAAGAACTCGCTTCATTTGTTAGTTTAATTATTAGTCAATACAAAAGTGAAAAGGAATGAATAATTAAACTTTCGGCGGTGGGGTATCTATATTTGTGAAATTGGAACTAAATCTATTTTGATAAAAATAAATATTCTTTCGAATGGTTGAACAAGATTCCTGCAGAAAAGGGACTAATGTATATATTGGATAGTATTCTGTAAAACTTTTATTATTGAATGTCGCATCGTCTTCTGTACCGGTATCACTGTCTTCATCATCAGGTATAATATCTATACCTAGTAAAATGTTAACGTATTCATAAAATGAATTGATATCATCTGATACCTTAGTTGACCCAAATATATAGGTGTCTTTTTCCTGGAGATTAGGTACCAGGGAGACATTTAAATAAATCAACAATAGTAAACCTGTAATAACTAGCTTCATATTCTGATAACGACGGAAATCACTATTTGTTTAAAAAGCTTTGGAAGTTTTACTTTCGCATTACTTTTTCCTCCGCGTATTCACGGGCAAAATAAGTGATAATAATGTCCGCACCTGCTCTTTTGATACCCATTAATGTTTCTTCAATGGCTTTCTGACGGTCTAACCATCCATTCTGAGCCGCTGCTATGAGCATTGCACATTCACCACTGACATGATATGCTGCAATGGGTATATTGGTATTGGTTTTTAATAAATGGATGACATCCAGGTAATGAAGGGCAGGTTTTACCATAATGACATCAGCGCCTTCCGAAATATCGAGGTGAGCCTCTTTTAAGGCTTCCTGTAAATTGGCAGGATTCATTTGATAGGTTTTTTTATCACCTGATTTTGGTGCCGAATCTAAGGCATCGCGAAATGGGCCGTAAAAAGCACTGGCATATTTGGCTGTATAAGACATAATACCCGTATTGGTATATCCTTTATTGTCAAGATATTCCCTTATATATTGTATTCTACCGTCCATCATGTCAGACGGGCCAATCATATCAAAGCCTGCCTCGGCCTGAGCTGCGGCCATTTTTGCTAAAACCGGTAAGGTCTTATCATTTAAAATTTGACCATCTTCCACCCAACCGTCATGACCGTCAATAGAGTAAGGATCCATCGCAACATCACTTATGATGCAAGAAGATGGAAATTTCTTTTTAATGTTTCTCGCTGCCTTTAAATAAAAATTATCTTTTGAATAACTATATGTAGCACCTTTATCCTTTAATTCTTCTGGAATGGCGGGAAAAATGAGAAATGTTTGTACCCCAACGGCCATGCAGGCACCAATTTCCTCCAGCAAAAGGTCTTCAGAAAAACGGAATATACCTGGGAGCGATTTTATCTCCAGTTTTATGTTTACACCCGGCACTAAAAAAAGGGGTTGAATTAAGGAAGAAATCTGTAGATGATTCTCTTGCACCAAATTCCTTAGAGTAGGGGTCAAACGATTGCGTCGTGGTCTTTGTAACATGATTATTTGATTGTTTTTTCAGGAACAGGATCATATCCGTGTCCACCTAAGGGATGACAGCGACCTATCCGTTTCAAACCCATGGCTATCCCTTTACCTGGCCCCCAAATCTCAATGGCTCTTAACATAAAATGAGAACAGGTTGGGGTGTAGGCACATTTAGGAGGAAATAAGGGAGAAATAAACAGTTGATAAAAACGAATAGGTAGAATAAACAAGGTTTTCATAGCAAAACATTAAGGACTAAACGTAAGTAATTCTTCTGTTTTAGCATTAGCAAAAATAACAGTTCCCTCCTTTTTATTGGGTCCGATGACATGAACCAGATTTTTTTGGTCGTCAAACTCTCCTATAAGTAACGAATTTTTTATGTTAATGGTTTTAATCTTACCAGTAACAGGTATTTCAAGGTAAATCCACACCGCACTCATATCAGAGGATCCTTCTTTCCCAACGAAAGTATAAGAACTTGATTTACCGTTTATAGAGAAAGAAAGATTCTTTCTAAGGTATGATTCAATGTGTTTTTCAGCCTGCGTGGATTCTCTTTCTGTGCAAATAAATAATTTAGTATGGCCCTCTTTTTTTAAAGATTCCTCTAAATCATCGATGAATAAATGAACACTAATTTGAAGGGATTTTTCTTTCTCATTATATTCCACCATGGTCTTACTTACATGGAAAGTATGTAACAGATAGAAAAAACTGCTTAGAAAAAGGAGGTATGGCATATCGTGGGCTTAAATTAAAAGGGCATTCTTTCTAACATTAATAAAAAAGCAATGCCCGCAGCGGCACCTGAAATGAAGATATTCCAGGAACGATTGCTCAATTTTAATAAAACATGGATAAGATAAGAAATGGTTAAAATAAATCCGACAATGATTAATTGTCCAACTTCAACCCCAATATTAAAGGAAAAAAGTTGGGGAATCAAATCATTTTCCTGGGAAGGCATTGTTAATTGCCTGAAAAAATTTGAAAATCCCAGTCCGTGAACGAGTCCGAAAAAGAGGGCAATGATATATTTGAAAATCATGGGCTTTGAAAACCCTTTTTTTTCATTACTGGCCATCGCCGCCGGATGAGTATTGGAAATGGCTGTTATAAAAATAGTTACGGGTATTAAAAACTCAATCGTATCTGCTGAAATATTTAACACATTTAACGCTGCCAAAGCGAGCGTCAGAGAATGACCAATGGTAAAAGCAGTAACAATAATGGCTACTTTTTTCCAGGAAGTCCATGTGTAAACGGCACAAAGAGCTACTAAAAAAAGAATATGATCGTATCCTGCCAAATCGGAGATATGTTCGAAGCCAAGAATGAAATAGGTGGAAAAAATGCCATTCATTTTATAAAAAGTTAAAAAGGCCGGTAAAAATCACTTACCGGCCTTTTTTTAAAAATTAATAACGATAATATTCAGGTTTAAATGGACCCGTTACTTCTACGCCGATGTAGTCAGCCTGGTCTTTAGAAAGCGTTTCTAATTCAACGCCTATTTTCGCTAAATGTAATCTTGCTACTTCTTCATCAAGAAGTTTAGGTAACATATAAACTTTATTTTCATATTTGCCTGGATTGTTGAAAAGCTCAATCTGGGCAAGGGTCTGATTAGTAAATGAATTGGACATAACGAAAGAAGGGTGGCCGGTAGCACAACCTAAATTCACTAATCTACCCTCAGCGAGGAGGATAATATCCTTACCATTCAGGGTGTATTTGTCAACCTGTGGTTTAATATTCATTTTAACTGCGTTGGATTCATTATTCAACCAAGCAACGTCAATTTCATTATCAAAATGACCAATATTACAAAGGATTGTTTTGTCCTTCATCATATAAAAGTGCGCCTCTTTGATAATTGCACTATTTCCTGTAGCTGTTACCACGATATCTGCGCGCGGAATAGCCTTAGCCATTGTAGTTACCTCATAACCGTCCATAGCAGCTTGCAACGCACAAATTGGATCTATTTCAGTAACAATAACCCGGCATCCTGCGCCTGATAAACTGGCTGCTGAACCTTTTCCTACGTCACCATAACCAGCGACAACAGCAACTTTTCCAGCCATCATGATATCAGTTGCTCGGCGAATAGCGTCAACCAAAGATTCCTTACAACCGTATTTGTTATCAAATTTTGATTTAGTAACGGAATCATTTACGTTGATAGCAGGTACAGGAAGAGTACCCTTTGCCACTCTTTCGTATAGACGATGAACACCAGTGGTTGTTTCCTCTGAAATACCTTTAAGTTCTTTAACCATTTCAGGATATTTATCCAACACGATATTGGTTAAATCACCTCCATCATCCAGGATCATATTCAGGTGTTTGCCGTCTTTGAATGACCTAAGTGTTTGTTCAACACACCACCAGTATTCTTCTTCGTTCATACCCTTCCAGGCATACACAGGAATACCTGCTGCAGCAATAGCGGCGGCGGCATGGTCCTGTGTAGAAAAAATATTACAAGAAGACCAGGTAACCTCAGCACCTAAGGCAACTAAAGTTTCAATTAAAACAGCTGTTTGAATAGTCATGTGCAAACAGCCAGCAATTCTGGCGTCCTTTAGTGGTTTTGATTCGCCATATTTCTCACGAAGTGCCATCAAACCTGGCATTTCAGCCTCCGCCAATTCTATTTCTTTTCTGCCGTAATCGGCTAAAGCAATGTCTTTAACCTTGTAGGTTAAGGTACCTATCGCTGTACTCATTTCAATTATTTTTAAGATATGTTTAATTATAGCAAATAAAAACGATGCAAATCTACAAATTAAATAAATTTCAGAGGGTAAAAGTTGTAGATAAAAGTATTGTTATTCAGGTAAACCGGGAAAATCTTCTTTTAGAGACAACACAAATCGCGATGCAGCGGCAGGATTGGTAGCCAGAGGAATATTATGAACATCACATAATCGCATGAGCATGCTTACATCCACTTCATGTGGATGCTTTCCGAGAGGGTCCCGAAAAAATATAATCATATCAACATTTCCTTCTACCATTCTACTGGCAATCTGGGCATCTCCGCCTAATGGACCGCTGAGCATTCTTTCTACATCGAGTCCGGCTTTTTCTAAATAAGACCCTGTTGTTCCTGTGGCAATTAAATGAATATTTCTTTCCCGAAAAAAAGCGATGTGATCCCGGACAAATCCTACCATATCCACTTTTTTGGTGTCATGGGCAATGATGGCGATGGTGAAGGTGGTTTTTTCGGTCATCATGTTCAAAATTTAACCTTTGAAGAAATTAATAGTGCAATACTACCTTTAATGTGTTAATTTTGCAAAAAAATCTGTAAATCTTTAAAGAAAACCAAGTTATGAGTAAGAATTTCTTAGTAAAATGTGTGGTTTGTCTGTCAGTATTGGTT
>Ga0247839_1002575_pt1 | contig 26794 bp, 45 predicted proteins | sample LaCruzMarch2015__6_FD_192405 | JGI IMG/M metagenome (GOLD analysis project Ga0247839, IMG submission 192405) | Freshwater microbial communities from meromictic Lake La Cruz, Castile-La Mancha, Spain - LaCruzMarch2015_16m | ecosystem: Environmental > Aquatic > Freshwater > Lake | place: Spain... | reverse complement strand
TACACAAAAAAAAGAAGTTAATCCTTTTGGTGATAAAGCTAAAACTACAATAAATTGGGTTACAAAAGAAGACAGGGACGGGAAAACAGACTTATACGGTGAATAATGGCATTAAATCGTCATATAGTTTTTTATATTCTAATCCAGAAGTGTAAGTACTGTTAGCCGAATTACCGATCTCCGCCTCTAAATCACTTAAATTAAAATCTTCTTTTTCTTTATAAATAAAAAAACTTAACTCACCGTTTGTATTCTTTTCAGCAATATAATAACGGGGTCTATTACGAGAAACTTTCTCCATATCTACAATATAATCTCTATTTAAATAACTTTTTTTACCTCTTAACTGGTTTCTTATCTGTAACAGCAATATATCTTCACTAGACATTTTATTTTTTTCTGGGTTAAGACCATAGTCATCGATCCAATCAAAATTATCTAATTCTTCTTTTAATATTTGTTTTACAATTCCCTTAATTTTCATTATTATTGTTCTATACTATATAAATATGTCTGTAAAAGAAAAAACCAAAATTACAATCCCATCAAAGGCAACCGTTAGGGTTCAATGGGAAGATGAACCACAAAACTATACCAAAGATAAGGTTAAAATAATTGAACGTTATTTTGTTGAAAAATATGGTATTGAAAAAGTTCAGGTTATTTTTAAACCTAAAAAAATAGATTCAAATTCTGATACGGTAGATATGTCGATAACTGATAATGTTATGGATAGTAATTACCAAAGACGTTTATTTAAAGAATGGTTGGATAACAACCAAATAAATGTTGATTGGGAACGTCTTTTACGCCTTGACGATAAGGTAAAGGATAAATTAAAACAAATTAGAGATGTTGAATATCGTTATCGTAATTGGTATATTAAAGAATTAGAATGGGATAATTTTCTATCCTATGGTGACGGCAATAAATTAACCTTTGATAACCTAAAAGGCATTACCGTTGTCACTTCTAATCCAGCAAATGCTGGTGGCAAAACTATTTTAAGTGTCGATCTTCTACTTTTTCTATTGTTTAACGAAACTACGAGAACTAAGGTTGCTGCCCAAATTTTTAACAAATTTAGAGATGTAAACCAAGTTAGGGTTAAGGGCGTTATTACTATCGATGGTGGTGATTATATTATTGAAAGAACTTTAAATCGTTCTAAAAAAAGAAATGAAGAAGGTTATAATGTTAAAACCGACCTTAATTTTCAGAAAATAATGGCAGATGGTTCCATCCAAAATTTAGAAGGTGAACAACGTCGAGAAACTGATGATTTTATTAAAAAATCTGTCGGTGATGTGGATGACTTTTTATTAACCATAATTGCAACTTCTGACAACCTGGAAGAATTGATACATACCCTACCAACACAAAAAGGCAAGTTGTTATCAAAATTTATTGGTTTAGAAGTTATTGAACAAAAAGAAGAAATCGTTAAAGAATTAAAATCTGCTTGGGCTAAAAATTTAAAGTCCGACCAATATAATACAGCTGATTTAACTGTTGAAATTGAAACTTTAAAAGAGAAAATAACTTCTTTAATAAATAACACTAAAGAATGTGAAACTAAAAAAGAATCAACCCAAAATGAAATTAAAGAAACTATTGAAATCAAAGAACTTTTAATTTCACAAAAAATTATTATTGATAACGAAATTCTTAAATTAAGGATTTTAGATATTAATAGGGATATTAACGATATCACTGAAAAGGGTAAGAAATCAAAAGAAAGGTATGACGTTTTAACGGAAGAATTTCAAAAATTAAGTGAAATAGAGTACGACGCAAAAACACATAAAGAATGGCAACAACAATTAAACGATTTAAATATTACAAAATCGAATAAAATTGTTAAAAGAGATGGTACTATTAGTTTAATTAAAAACCTGGAGGAAGGTGAGTTTTGTTCGCTTTGTAAACAACCTTTAAAGGATGTTGACCACTCTGAAGAAATTGCTCAAAATAAATTATTTCTAGAAACCTTAATAACTGAGATCACAGGGTTTGATACTGAAATTGCTGAAGCAAAGGCAGAAATATTAAAACTGGATGTTATTAAAACACAAGTAGAAGAGTACGATAAAAAATCTTTGATGTTGGATAAACTTAATTTAGAGGTAGATAATCTTAGGTTACAATTAAAAGAAAAAAAAGAACTAAAAAAGAAGTACGAAGATAATATTGAAAATATTGAAAAAAACAAAGATTTGGATACTAAAATATTAGGGTATTCTTCTAAGTTGGAAAGATTAAATAGAGAAAGAGATGAGTTTTTAACCAAAATACAAAGAAATGATTCTGATAAATTAAGGGCAGAAGATATGATTCTTAAAAACAGTGAGACTATTAAAGTTATTCAAACAGAAGAAGAAGTTAAAATTATTTTTGAAATCTACTCTAGAATGGTTGGTAAAAATGGTATCACAAAGTTAATTATGAAAAATGTTATACCTCTATTAAATTCAGAACTAGAAAGATTACTGGTTGACTCTGCAGACTTTAAACTTTTGGTTGATCTTAATGCAAAACAAGAGGTTGATTTTATTCTTCAAAGAGAAGATGAAAACGGTCAGGAGACATCTTATTTATTAACAGAAGGTTCTGGTTTTGAAAAAACAATTGGTTCTTTAGCATTAAGAATGGTTTTATCGAGGGTTAGTTTATTACCGAAACCAAATATTGTGGTACTGGATGAGGTTTTAGGAAAGGTATCAAACGATAATTTAGAATTGGTTGGTAATTTTTTCCAAAAATGTTCTGAAATGTTTGAAAACATATTTTTAATCACCCATAACCCACTGGTACAATCATGGGCAAATCATATTATAACAATTAAAAAAGTTAATAACGTTAGTTCTTTATCACAAAGATAGATTAATAAGATTTCTGTTTTGAAAATTAAAAAATAGTTCTTATATTTGTCGGAGATATTTATAAAAAAAAACAATTATGGACAGAAGATTTCTTTTAACAATTATCGGTGGTTCTGAAAACATCGAAAAAGATTTGAATTTTATTGCCAACGGTGATACAGGTGTTAATTTTGTAGATGGAAGGGGTATGTTTATTTGTACGTTTTACAGTCCGTATACCACATCGGAAATCCATGGAAAATTATCACATAGGTCAGCAATGATGCTGTTCGACATCACGGATAATGAAACATATGGCGTTAATCTACCAACTAAGTATTATTTAGGAATATTCCCTGAAAACCAAAAAATATTAGACCTAAGTCAGAATACTTTTAAAACTAAAACAAAAAAAGAAACCACTAAAAACACAAAAAAAGTGGAACCACAAATTGTTACTGAAGAGTTTGAAACAGTAAATGAAATTTTAGACAAAATTTCTCGTAACAACTACGATAGGTCTTGTTTAACCGAAAAAGAGTTAGAAATCTTAAATAAAGGATAACGATGAAATATTATGCAGGTATTGGTTCTAGAGAAACACCGGTAGAGTTAAAAGAAAAAATAAAAACCGTTGTTGAACATTTAAACCAAAAAAACTATACGTTACGTTCAGGTGGTGCACAAGGTGCCGACTCTTTTTTTGAAGAGTTTGCACGTAAAAAAGAAATATATCTACCTTGGATGGGTTTTAACAATAACACTTCTTTGCTCTTTAACCCAACAACTGAAGCTTTTTTAGTTGCCGAAAGATACCACCCAAGATTTAAATCCCTTAGTAACGGTGCAAAAAAATTAATGGCAAGAAACTGTCACCAAGTTTTAGGCTTGGATTTAAAAACACCAGTTGATTTTATTGTTTGTTGGACTAAAGACGGTACCATAAATGGTGGTACAGGACAAGCTTTAAGAATTGCTGAAGCATATAACATACCCGTTTACAATTTGTTTTTTGAAGAAAGCTTCGAAAACGTATTAAAAAACACATAGTACAGATATTTATATTTGTAGAAACCAAAAAGTTTCATACCTTTGTGATTGTAAAACATCGTTATTAATGGCAACAAAACCCTTAAAAAGTTCCGAACCCCTAAAAAAATGGGAAAGGATTTATGAGTCTGAAGAAACTATTAGTATTTGGAAATACGATAGTGAAATAAGTATGATTAATCCGTATGAAGTGGAAATTAAGTATAAAAAAGAATCTGAAATCAAAACCAAAAAAACAAAAAAATAATATGAAAGTTACTAACACAAAAAGATTTATCGATAATTCCGAAGAAAGTGTTTCAAAATATCTTAAAGATGTTAGAAAACTTACAATGTTAAAAGCGGAAGAAGAAGTTGAACTAGCAAAAAAGATTCAAGAAGGGGATGCTAAAGCCTTGGAAGTTTTGGTTAATTCTAACTTGAGATTTGTTATTTCAGTCGCAAAACAATATCAAAATCAAGGACTACCGTTATCAGATTTAATTGCTGAAGGTAATTTAGGGTTGATTAAGGCCGCTCAAAGATTTGATCACACTAAAGGTTTCAGATTTATATCATATGCAGTCTGGTGGGTCAAACAATCGATAATCCAATCTTTAAACGACCATTCAAGAACTGTTCGTCTACCCGTAAATATCACTAATACTGTTTCAAAACTTAAAAAAGAAATGGCATCTTTTGAACAAGAGTTTGGTCGTAAACCAGATTCAAATGAAATGGATTTAACCGTATTAAATCAACCTTATTGTATGTCTTTAAACGAAACCATTAATGAGGATGGTGATGAAATGTTAGATATCATTGAAGATAATACATTTATTAGCCCAGACCAATCGTTTCAAAAAAGTTCTGATTTATTAAAAAATGAGTTAAATAATATTCTTTCTAACCTTCCACCGCGTGAGCGAAAAATTATTGAACTTTATTTCGGATTAAACGGTACGGCTTTAACCTTGGAAGAAATTGGTGATGAATTTGGTTTAACGAAAGAGCGTATTCGCCAGGTAAAAGCAAAGGCTTTAAGAAAAATAAGATACAAATCTTTAGGTTTATTTAAATATATGAACGAATAAAATGGAACTATTAAAAGCTGTGGAGGTAATCCAAAAAAAATTTAATAAAAAACTGTCTATGATTGAGTTTGAAGATGGCAGTGGTTATAAATTCAATTACCAATTTTTTGGCGAACGAGATAAAAAATTTATTGACCTAAAAAGTAAATAGTTTAGTAACCCCAGGAACCTACCTGGGGTTTTTTATTTTACTTTATTTATTTTTAAGTTATATTTATTGTAAAAAAATGAGTATGAAAAATTTTATCACAGATTTTACGGACAAATGGGCGAATAGAATAATGTTCCCTTTAGTTTTTATTATTTTTTTAAAAACTTGTTCCACTAATAGTAAGATTGAAAAAACAAACGAAGGTTTAAATCAAAAAATAAATAAAATAGACAGTATTGTCACACAAAGTGTAACAAAAACCGATGTTAAAATAGAAGGTTTAAAATCAGAAAAAAGAATGATTCAGTCGACCGACAGAACAATTTTAGATGTCAACAGACAGACTGAGATTGATAAAGAAATTCAAGAATTAGAAAAATAAAAAATGATCAACTGGTTTAAAAAAAATAAAAAAGGCATAATAAGAAGTACTTTTTTAGTACCAATCATATTAACCATGATAGTTTCAATGGCACATGTTATTAAATGGTATGATATGTCTAACCCATTAAGTTGGGCTATTTTTATGTCTATATCAGTAGAAGTTGGTGCTATGACATCTATAATAGCAAGAAATAACAGGATAAATAGTGGTATTTGGTTTATGTTTGGGTTAGTGACATTTATACAATTAATGGGTAACATATTTTATTCCTATAATGAGATAGATAAAAATAGTATTTTATTTAGAGATTGGGTAGAATTAAGTTCACCCCTTTTTGAGATGCTTGGTTCTAATGTTTCAGACCTTGTTGCACAAAGAAGATGGTTGGCACTTTTACAAGGTGGATTACTACCGATGATTTCTTTAGCTTCTTTACATTTTTTCATTAAATACGGTGGTATGGATGATGAACCGGTGGTAAAAACAAAAGAAAAGTTACCAGAAGAATCAAAAGAGGAAGTTCTAGAACCTATCGTTGAAGAATTACCGAAACCACCTTTACAGGCTAAAATTGAAACAGACAATAACGGTAATTTTAGATTTTATTAATTGATTGATTTTAAAACATATCAGTTAACAGAAAACAATTACCATACTGAGGTTTATGGTAAAAAACAAATAGTCATTGGCAATACAAACCAACGTGGCATGTTACATTACGCTTCTTGGATTTATCGTTTAAATGGTAAAAATAAAAAAACTGCTGCTTTTACCGTAACCAAAGAAGGGGTGATATACCAACATTACAACCCAGAGTATTATTCCGATTTTTTAAGGCAAGAATCCGATAAAATAACAATACCAATTGTTTTAGAAAATCTTGGTTGGTTTCGTAAAGATAGTGTTAATAATAAATACGTTGATTGGTTAGGTAATTATCATGTAAAACAAGATGAAGAAGTTTTAATGAAACGTTGGCGAAATCATCTTTATTGGGATATTTATACAGAAGAACAGTTAACTTCTTTGAAAGGGTTAGTTACACTACTATGTGATACTTATAGTATAGATAAAAAGTCTATTGGTTGTAACGTATTTAACGAGGATGTTGATTTGTTTAACGGCATAACTTTTAGAAGTAACTATTATCAAGAGCTAACCGATGTTAACCCATCTTTTACTTTTGAAGCATTAAACAATTTATAAAAAATAAAAATGAAAAAACAAGACGATATTAGAAATCTTTTAGGTAAGATACGTAAACTACAAAAAGAAAATCACCAAATAGAGGTTACTGGTACTGAAGAGGTAAAAATCTTTTTAGAGGGTAAAAAAAGAGAAACCCTTTTCGAAAATTCTTTTGGCAGAAGATTATTAAAAGAAGAAGATGCTCAAGTGGTAACAGCCGAAGAACAAAGAGACGAAGAAAATAAATTTAAAGAAGTTGTTTCCAAGTTGGTAAAATTTGAAAAAATTAAAGTTTTTCGTCAAAATGTTGAATGGTCTGGAGAACTTGTTCGTGAAAAAATTAAATGGGTTTTTTCATTAAACGAAAATAACGGTTGTTATATTTCTATTGAAACCGAAGATATGTTACAATTAACTGACCAGGTTATTGAAACCCTTAAAAAATTAAAAGGTTATTACGATATCTGGGGGGATGATTGGGGTGGTCGTCTCGTCGGTGATAAACCAACAGAAGATGGTGGCCAAGCCGGTACTGCGATACCAGAGACAGGGGGAGAAGGTGCAACACCAGAAGCCGGTGGTTTTGGTTTTTAATAAAAAATTAAATAAAATAAAAAATGATTAAAAAGTTTTTCACAGAATTAGATTTTAAAAGTTGGGCAATTGTTATCTTAGGTGGTATTGTTATTGTTTTATTTCTACAGTTTATGTTATCACCATCAGGTTGGCGAAAAAAAATTAGAGAATATGAAAAAATTAATAAGGAATTACAAGCTAAAAGAGATTCCTTAAACACTGCCAATATAGAATTAAAAAAACTTGCAACACAAGATTCTTTAAATATTGTTATGTATCAAAACAGAGTTGATTCTGTGGCAAAAATTATTAAAGTTAAAAATATTGAAATTGCTAGATTAAAAAAAGACGCAAAAGATGCTGAAGAAATAATGAAAAAAACAAAAGAACAAATCGAAAAATTAACTAACGAACCTATAAAAAGAACAGGTGATGAGTTACTACAATCTATAAAACAAAAAACCAAATAATATGAAAAAGTTTTTATTTACTCTTATACTGTTTTTATTTATTTTTAATTTAAAGGCACAAGTTTCTAACTTACCCAAATACTATGTCGTAGACAAAGATACTGTAGGTATTATTCTAACCGTAGAACAGGTACAAAAACTTGATAACGATGTTGAATTGTTAGAACTTTTTAAAAAATTACAACTAGATTGTGAAAATGTAACAACACATTATATTAAAATAATAAATGGTTTAGAAGAAAAAGTTGTTCTTATGGAAGTTTCCATTAAAGACTTAAATAATAAAAGTAAAGAACAAGATGATTTAATAAATAATCTTAAAAAACAAGTGAGTAACAACGAGAAAGATAAGGCTTTGTGTGACAGTATTTTAAAAAATAAAGATGAAGAGGTTAAAACTTTGAGAACTGAAATCGTTAAACAAAATATTAAAAAAGGGGCTAGCTTAATCGGTAATGTTGTTTTATTCATTACTTTAATTGTTCTTATTATAAAAATGTAAAATTAAATAAAAATGAGCCATCAAATTCAAAGATTATTAGAAGACGTTAAAAACAATGGTGATAAAAAAGTTATTCTTTATACAATGACCCATTGTCCGGCGTGCAAAGAATTAAAAAATAAGTTAGAACATCTAAAAATAACATATGAAAATGTTGATATGGAAGGCAATGATGATATGTGGATGGAATTAAAAGAAGAAGGTGGTAAAGATTATGTACCACAGGTTAGGGTTGAAAAGAAATTAATTCACGAATTCGACCAGATAAATGATTTGGTCGGTATGGTAATATCAGAAATGATTGGTAGAAAAATAGTTATAAAATAATACCTCTAAAAAATATTAAACCGTTTTCCGTGTGAAGACGGTTTTTTTGTGCTTTCATGATATTTATATAAAAAATAACAAACCTATAAAATAAATAAAAATGGCAAAAAAAGTATTACGCTACACAGAAGAACAATTTGTAACTCTTTTAGAGAATATCGTTAAAAAAGTTAAAAAACAAGAATCAATGATCGGTGAATCTAAAAATAGAAATAGAAGATTACGTTAATGTCAAATATTACCATAAAACAAGTCATAAAGGAAGAACTTAACAAATCTGACGAAACCAGAATTAAAAAACTGGCTCGTGATGAGTTTGATAAGTCGATTAAGAAACACCTTAATAGTGATGCACTAGAAAAGGTTGTTTCCGACTTGGTTATTAAAAATCTTAAAAAAGATAAGCCAACCAAAAAAGAGGTTGCTAAAATCACCAAGGAAGTTTTAACAAAACTTTATAAAGTACTTTGGACTAAAAATAATTTTTGGAGTAACGGTTTAGAAAATATTTAATGAAAACAGAAAAAGATTCAAGAGCTAAAGAAGGCATGAGAATTAAAATGATCTCAATGACCGATGACCCTAACCCTATACTTATGGGAACAGAAGGTACTATTAAACTTGTTGATGACATGGGTATCATACATGTAAAATGGGATGATGGTCGTGTGTTAGGTGTTATACCTGGAGTTGATAAGTATAGACTTTTGGAATCTGCTAACATGAATATCCCAAAACCAGCCAAAGTACCTAATGTTAAAATAACTGGACCTGGTGGTAAAAAAACTAGAACACCTGAAATTAAAGTTAAAGAAGGTGAAAAAGAGGTAACCAAAAAATCTAAAAAAGATAAAAAGGTTAAAACTGAAACAGTTATGGCCGATGGTGGAGCTTCTACTGGTGCCTATGTCGGGTCTTTAGAAGGTGTCAAAGAAACCACAATAGCTAGAGATAGTAAAATAGATGATACTTCCTTTGAAGCTTGGGCCGATAAAAACAATGATGGTTGGAGATGGAACGATACACCTATTTTTGAAGAGGGTGAAATTGTAGATCCTTTAACTAAAATAAAAACATCTTGGGATGATGATGATTTAGATATCTCAAAAGAATGGAGTAAAACTCAAAGACTTAAAAAAGAAGATCTTTTTAGAATGGTAAAAACCCGTCTTAATGAGGTGAAAAAAAATAAAAAGTCTAATAAAAAAGAAGAAGTAGAAGAATTAGAAGAAACCACAACTTTTGGTTCTGCCTTAGGTAGTGGTTCACCGGTTGGTCCTGCTTTTGCGGCAAAACAAGGTGAATGGACATCTTCTAAAAAAACTATGTATCCTGGTGGTAAAATCGTTCAAAAAATAGATAACAGTGGTATTTTAAACCCTGTTAATGAAGTTAATAATGTTAAATACAATCCAGGTGGTAAATTCGTAAAAGTAAAAAAGAAATGTACTAAGTTTCCTTATTGTAATCAGGGAGCAATCGATAACCCATTGGATGTCTCTAGTAAGGTTAAAGGTGATGGTAATTATGTAGAAGAACAGCTAATGAAAAATGTTCATGAGGTTGCAAAAGAAACAGGTAAAACATTTGATGAAGTTTACAGAATTGTTAAGAAAAATGTGAGAAATGGCTTCTGAATTAAAAACTTATTGTGATTAAAAAAAATATGCCAAATTTAAACGAAACACTTACAGATGGCCATACCTACATTATTAGTACTTGGTATAATAAAAAAATTACTGACGTAAAAACTTTTGATAATGTTAAAGACGCAAGAAAATATGTTGAAACATTAGATGCGGAGTTGATGCCTTTTAAAATGTTACCGAAAAAAAAATATTACGATTTTAGAAGTATAAGAACAAATATTAAGTCAGAACAACATATTTATAATAAAAACGAAAACATGTCAAAATTAAATAAGATAATTAAAGATGGGGTCAATAAACTTTTTGAAGGTTCAGAAATGTTTGACGATATGACGGTAGCTTTTGGTGTAAAACACAAAAGTGATAACCTGGATGACGATGAAAAAAACCAGTTTGGGCCTATGGGTCAACTGAAAAACGACAAAGGAGGAAGCTTCCAAAATCCAGGTTTCCCAGGTAAAGCAATAACTGATAAATCTAAAAAAGAATCAGGTAAGGAAGCACAAGATTATTACAAAGAAGTTCTTAAAAAAGTAATGAACTACCAAAACCCAAATGGTGAGGAAAAGTTTGATGCACCTAAAACGCCGACTAATACTTCAGATGTAGAAACAGAGAATGAAAGATTAAAACTAACCGGATATGATACAGGTATTAGTGGAATGGAGGTTGTTATGGACAAAGCTGCCGAATCTGGTGGTTCTGAAGCGTCAAAAAAGAAATATAAAGAAAGAATGGATAAAATTCAGGGTGATAAGATAAATTATGACTACATGAAAAAGAGTGCTAGAAAAACAAACGACCTTAAATATAAAAAAGACGCTCAAAACGGTAGACCAGTAAAAGCTCAAAAATCAAAACAACCAGAAACTGCTGAGGTAAAAGAAAATTACGAAGGTGTTAATTCTAAAAATATTTTTAAAGTTAAAGGAACCATAACTTCTGAAAATCAAGTTATGAAATTGGTTGGAAAGTTACCTTCAAGGGTTAAAATAGATGAAACCTTTTTTGTTATTACAGATGGTGAAAACACTTATAAATTAATGTGGGAAGGTGAGGAACGTAATGGTGAAGCCGTTATTAAAAACTTTAAAAACAATCAGATGGTTAACGAAGATATTCAAAAAATGAAACATCTTTGGGGTTTTAACACAAAAGAAAAATACGAATCTAAAAGTAATATTACTGAAAACGGTGATGAAGCTTTTAAAAGAATCTTTAAAATTGTAAAAAACAAATAAAAAAACCCCCTTTATAGGGGGTTTTTTATGCAATGTAATATTTATAATAAAAAATAGTGTTTTATATTGTAAAAAATAAATATTATGGATTTCATCGATTACGTCTCAAAGCCAATGAATAAAGAAGACATTATTTTAATGTATAGAATTAATAATGTGATACCAGAAAGAAGCACTTTGTATTTAGATTTTTCAGAATCAATATTCGATTTAGTTGTTTCAACATATTTGGGTGATAATGTTATGGACGATAAAACGGTTAAAGAACATTTTAACTGGTGTTGGAATACAACTGTTAACAATTTTAAAAAAGAAAAAATACATTTCGAAAACCAAGAACTTTATGATTATTTTTTTATTTTATTTCATGAAACTTTCTATAGTGAAAGAGATAAATCAGAAGTTAATTTTTTATTACAGTTTTGGCGAGACATTTTTTCATACTCAAAAGTAAAAACATCTTCCGAACTAGAAAGTTTTTTAGAGCTATATAAAATTTTTGATAAATCTTTAATTAATTAGCTTTATTTTTTATATTAAAAACTTAACTTTATTAAAAATGTTTTTATGGAAAGGAAATTTATAGATATTATAACCACCACATACATCACTAAAAGAATGAAAGCTGAAGCTGAATTAGAAAAACTAATTAACAGCGACCCTTTTGTGGAAAGTAACAGTATTGACGTGTTTATTGATGAAATTACGTTAAGAGTTAATAGATTACGAGAAATCAATGCAGACGCCCAAACGTGGGAGAACATTGTTTCACAAATAACAAATAAAACAGTGCCTGAAAAGGAATAATAACAAATAAACAAATAAATACTTAAAAATGGAACAAAACAGTTTAACCAGATTTAAAGAATTGGTTTCAGAATTTGAAACTGACTATCTAAAGTTTGCTGAAAAAGGTAACAAGAGTGCTGGAACACGTGCACGCAAATCCCTTCAAGAAATCAGAAACCTTTCAAAAGATATCAGAACAGAAATCAGTTCAACGAAAAAAACAACAGCTTAATGACACTTTTCTTAAATAAAATTTTATTTTTATTTTTCTTTCTAGCGTGTTTTAATGTTATAAAACACGGTTGGAAAGTCTTCATTAAATTGAAAGAAGAAGATCTACCTAACAAATATGAGCTCCCTAAAAATGAGCTCATATTATTAGGAGTTTCAGTTGCTTATTTATTAACCACAATTTTTACAGGGATTACAATATGAGAAGTATAGGGGATATAGTTTTATTTGAAGATAAAAAAGCCGTAGTGACAGATATAGTACGACCTAAATGTATGTGTAAAGGTCAAGGCTTTTATATGTTACATTTAGTTGAAGAAAACTACCGTAAAAAAGTACCGGTATCAACAATATTAGAAACATGGAAAGATAGTTTTAAGATTGAACAAAAATTAATAACACACCAATTTTAACATGATACAAAAATTATTTAAAGAATTAGACCCTTATCTTAAAGGGTTAAAAATAGCTGAAAGCTATAATATAGTTGAGGTTTTACTTAAAAAAACCTGGAGTTACAAAGACTCTTTACCAACAGATATTCTTTTCAACCACACCAAAGAACACAGTAACAAAAATTATTATCACGGGGCTTTTTATTCTGAAAACAAAAGTTTTGATGAAATATTAGAAGTTGTTAAATTAGTTGTTGAAAAAAATCTGGAAGAAGAAGAGAAACAACTACTTTTAACCACTAAAGTTGAAGAACTTAAAAAAATGTTTCAAGACGCTTCTTTGACCGACTTAAAAGATTTGTCCTTTATTTACAACAAAAATTTTAATACCACAACATCTAATGGCACTGCCAAAACACTTCAACCAGACGAAGAATACACAAAATAGAATCAAATCATTAAACGATTTGATTTTTTGTACTGTAAAATATGATTTCACATTAACAGGTGAAGAAATAGAAAATTTTAATACCCAAGAAGAAATTACTGGTGTTAAAGACTTTTCTGCTTTAAACGAAGAACAGGCAAAAGCCAAAATAGAAAACTGGTTTACCGTCCTAACAGAAAAAAACATCATAAAAGATTATGTTATAAATTCTGTTGAAACCAAAAGTTTTTATGAAACCTTAAAAGATAAAAATCTTATAGATATTATTCCACAAAATTAGTCCATTGATCGGATTGGATTTCATTTAAATAAAAACTATCAATACGACCTTTGGCTTTCATTTCTTGACCCCAATTTTTAAAATCACCAAAGTGCTTTGGGCGGTCGTCCCATAATTCAATATCACGAATTGTTGGGTATCTATATAATATTAAATCAAGATATTTTATTTTTTCATTTATGGTATTACCACCTTTATTAAAAAAATAATAATCAAAATATAATCCGTTATCATCCAATATTCCTTTAACTAAATCAGCTAAAGGTTCTAACCTACCAGTAGACATAATCATTAAACAACTTGGGTCTTCACTATATTTTATATAATCATCATAAACCTCTTTAATAGGTTCCATATCCCAAACACCCGTATCTAAAGATTCGGGTCTACCCCACCAACCTCTGTGGGGCCACGGTTTACCATAATAGTTAGCCCATTTTTCTTTATTCTCAGGTGATGCGATAGGTGTCGAAATTAAAGTTCCGTCAAAGTCAAAATAACATAATTTAGTTTTCATATTTATTTTTTATATATTCTACATATAATTATTCAACAAAGATAACAAAAACAAACTTATACACAATGAAACTTTTTTTATTTATTTTAATCGCATATGGAATGTCTAACATAATTGTTTTTAGTTCCATATTTAAAGGTTGGCGAACATTATGGTCAACGTTAAGCCCAAACTTTTTTGGTACTTTATTCAATTGCATGATATGTCTCCCTTTCTGGGCAGGTATTTTAGGTTCTACCATTGTTTGGTCACCAACACTTTATTATGGTTTAGTCACTGAACCAGTTACTTTTTTTGGGTTATTTGAAATACCTAATGTGTTGACTGCCGCATTTTTAGATGGTTGTTTTATATCGGGAATTGTTTGGTTAATACATTCTTTTCAAGAAGCCACAGAAAGACATTTTAATGTTAATAACCATAACGATGACGATACAGAAGTTGTTACAGTTGACTTTCCTGAATAAAAACTTATTCTTACAAATATGAAAAAATATCTTACACTTAAAAATTTAGGATGGGTTTTGGTTATAACCACAGCCATTCTAGTAGGACTTTCGGGGTTCTCAAAAGTTACTTCATCTGAAGAAATGGTTAAAAATTTTGAACACATTAACCTATTACCTTATTTAGGTCTCGTTGGGTTTGTGGAATTAATTGGTGCCGCCTTATTGGTGTTCCCAAGAACTTCAGCCTACGGGTCTTTATTAATTTCTTCTGTTATGTCGGCAGCTGTAGCAATCCACCTTTCTTTTATGGCGGGTGCTGGGATTGTACCACCATTATTATTTGGTTTGATGTCATGGATGGGCCATTGCTTAAGAAAATACGGAAAGTTTTAATCAAAAAAGAAAAACAAATTTAACCCCACTTTATTATGTGGGGTTTTTTGTTTATATTTATTAGTATGAGAGAGTCAGTAGGAATTGTTATTATATCAAGAGACACAAATAATTTTTTGTTGTTACACAGAGTTAATAAACCAGTTGTTTGGTCAACTTTAACTGGTAAGATGGATAAAAAGGGTGAAACAGCTTTAGAAACCGTTAAAAGGGAAATCGTAGAGGAAATAGGGATTGACCCAAACAAAATTAAAAACATTAAAGAAGTCGGTGTTACCCAAAACGGACATCATATAATGATAGGTTTTGTTAATTCTGAATTTACTATACCTAACCTTAAATTAGATGAGAATGATGATTACGGTTGGTTTAATGAAAATGATTTACCGTCACCAATGCATTCAAAATGGCCAGAAACTTTCCAATATGTAAAAAATTTTTTACATTTAAGGGAAACAATCCAAAAATCAATTAAAAAACTAATCAATGAGTAGAAGAGATACACTTAAAAGTGAGGAACTAAAAATGCGACAAGATGTTGTCGCAACAGAAATTAAAAAAGAAATTTTTATCACAGAAATAAAAAATGGTTTAGGTGGTGAAATACTAAAAGAACCAAATAAAGGGCGAAAAAAATTAACCTTTTGGCAAAAAATAAAAAAAATGTTTTCATATGAGTAATATAAGATTAAAACCAATAACTTTAAAAGAGTTTGTTGAATTCGCGTTTTCATTGAAAGAAATGGAAGAGGTTAAAAAAAACGGTTTTCCAATACCAAAATCCCTAACTTTTGTCTTAGATGAAAGAAACCATAAATCACTACAAACGGAAATTTTAAATAAGAAAGAAATGTCAACAGAAGAGTTGGTAGATGTTTTTGAAATGGAAATGTATGGTATAGATTTTATTTTTGTGAAATGAAAACCGATATTCTAATTTCACCAGAAAATGTTGCATCATTAGATGAATCGGGACGTGGTTGTTTATCAGGTCCAGTTGTTGCTGCAGCAGTTATCCTACCAAAAGACTTTGAATCCCCTTTAATTAAAGATTCTAAAAAATTAACTGAAAAACAAAGAGAAAGGGCTTTTGAGTTAATAAAAGAAGTTGCGATAGATTATAGTATTTCTTTTATTTCCCCACAGGAAATCGACAGGATTAATATTTTACAAGCAACAATGACTGCGATGCATAACTGTTTGAATGAAATAAAAACACCTTTTCAACATATCTTAGTTGATGGTAACTATTTTAACGAATATAAAGGTTTTAAACATACTTGTGTTATACAAGGTGATAACACTTATTATTCTATTGCCGCCGCATCTATTTTGGCGAAAGTTTCCAGAGATGAATACATGAAAAACTTACATAAAGAATTTCCTGTTTATAAATGGGAAAGTAATAAAGGTTATGGTGCTAAACACCACATCGATATGATAAAAGTCCATGGTATAACCGAACATCACAGAAAAAGTTTTTTAAAAAACATTATTTAAATGAAAATAGACTCTGATCTTTTAATGCATCTAACAAGTGTTTGCGGTGAAAAAATGGAAACCTATGTTAGGAATAAAAAAAATTATGATGAAAAAAAAATAGAAGGTCTGGTATATCAACTTTATGCGTTAGAAGGTAAAAAGATTACTAAAATAGAATGGTTGTTTGACGGCAATCATGTTGATGAAAAAATTATGACTTTATCGAAACCATGGTTATATCATCACGATTCACATATTACCTGGGTTTTATTCCATAAATACTTTTATGAAGAATGCCAAAAAATTAATATTGATCACGGTTGCCAATATTTTCTTGAAGAATCTGCTGACACTTACAAAAAAGTTTCAATACTAAAAGAAATATTTGAAAATGTTGATGGTATTACGGAGTTAGATGAAAACGGTGTTGTTTATTTAGTTAATATCGATTTTACTTTTATTAAAAAATTAACCAAGTCTTTTACCTTGAACTAGCACGATACAAACGGTTATACCCAATACCTAATCTACTGTGTAATCTTTTATACCAGACTGTGTAATCTTTTTTTACAATGGTACCGAAAAATAAAATATTGGTTATTTTATTATCATAACAATGGGTTCTAATCCTGTTATAAAGTTTAATCGCTTGTTCGGTATTTTTACACGTAACAACGTAAATAGATAAACTCTCAATGATTAACTTGTTTTTTAAAAGTAAAAGTTGTTTTGGGTTGTTTTTTTGTTTGTTAGTTAAAACTAAGTTATCCAAAATTTCTTTCCCTGTTAATTTACGATTCGCACCGGTAACATTAAAATTCTCTTCCATCGGGTAAGGGGCTGAAGCAATGATTGACCACTCTGGGTTATCAGAAACTTCTTCCACAAATTTACCTATTTCGTTTTTAACAACTCTGTTTTCATCACCTTCTACTTTTTTCTTAAGCAACAAAACCTCATAACCAACGTCTTGTAATTCTTTACCTTTATAGATTTTGGTTTTTGGGAAAAAAACAACTTGAGATTTTAACTTTTTAAACCTATTATTAGCGTCGTTCTCTCTTTTATAATCATAGAGAACTTTAATTTTATGTCTATTTTTGGTTAAAACAATTTGAAACATGATGTATAAATAAATATCTTTAAAACAAAAAATAAATAGTTTTATGGCCGAATCATTGTATGATATTCTTGGTATACCCAAGACCGCAACAAAAGAAGAAATAAAAAAAGCCTACAAAAAAAAGGCATTAGAACATCACCCAGATAAGGGTGGCGACGAAGAAGTTTTTAAAAAAGTTTCTAGTGCTTACGGTGTTCTCTCTGATGATGAAAAAAAGAAAAATTACGACATTTTTGGTGATGCCACAGGAAGAAAACAACAAAGTAGTCCTTTTGACCGTGGACCATTTAGAAACCCCTTTGGTGGTTTCAGAATGAAATCAAGGCCAATAAACTTAAATCTTGAATTAACCGTTGAAGAAGTTTTCACTGGTACTGTTAAATCGGTAAGTTTTTTTGTTGATAGGCTTTGTGGTGTTTGTAAGGGTACAGGTGCAACAGAAGTTAAAGTTTGTGAATCTTGTAGAGGTCAAGGTGCCCACGTTCAACAGATGGGAAATATGCAACAAATAACTATGTGTGGTACTTGTAATGGTACTGGTAAAGTCCCTATTAAAATTTGTGGTACTTGTGGTGGTAAAGGCAGAACATCTGTTAAAGAAAGTTACGATATTGAAATACCAAATGGAGTTTCTGAAGATAACAAAATGGTTTTAGAAGGCGTTGGTAATGATTCTGGTGGTAGTGAAAGAGGTGATGCTATATTAAATATTAAAATAATACCACACCCACTTTACCATTTTGAAAGTTTAGATTTACACAAAAAAGAAGAATTACCTATTATAGACATGATTTTAGGTTCTGAACATGAAATTGAAAGTTTAGGTGGTCGTTTTAAAATCAGCATCCCAGAAGGTTGTGAAAGTAATAAAGTTATTAGATTGCGTGGACAAGGCGTTAAAAATGATAATTTAGGAGTTATAGGGGATTTATATGTTAAACTAGTACCCAAAATACCAAAAAATTTAACACCAGAAGAAAAAGAAAAACTTTTAGAGCTTAAAAAAGGGAACATTAGCTTTTCTTGATATTTATTTAACATGAAGAAAAGTTTATTACATGAAATAACAGGGGTACCAAGGCCAATTATTTTTTGGGTTGAAGAATTATCTAATATTGTTACTGATTTAATAGAAGAGTTAGTTAATGATAATGATTTTCGTGAGTTTCCAATGTCTTATATCTCAACCGAAGGTGAAAAAATAGAAGAAACGGCATACGGTACTGGGTTTGATGTTAACAGTAAATATGTCCATAAAAAAATAATGTCCAAACTAGGGTATTCCAATCTAGAGAGTTATGTTCAAGACCCAAGGTTTAAACAATTACCACTTTTAGATTTTAAATTAATATTAGATGTTATATTACTTCCAAATGAATTTTACGACGCAGAATTTAAAGATAGCCCGTATGATTCTGTTGAAGCCTCACATGGTTTCTATACCGGAGATAAACTTATGGATGAGGTTTATGGGGTTAAAGCTCTTATTAACCAACAATTTACCTTTAAGGTTTATTTACCTGTTAGGATAAAAAACAGTTTTAATAAAAATTTAATTAAGTCCTATATAAAACCTGTTGTAAACCATGAGTTATTACATGCTTACGAGGCTTACAAGAGATATTTAAGAAATGAAGACCCGTTTAATAGCAGAGAAACTTTTTTAAACATGATTTTAAGTTCTATGCCAGGTGTTGTTGATCCTGAAATAAAACAACTAATAGAAAAATTTTTCCGTTTAATTTATTTACATCTTTATTTTGAAGTTAATGCTAGGGTAAGTCAGTTATACCAAGAGATGATGGAAAGAGGTGTTTCCACAAAAGAAGAGTTTTTAAATATTTTATACAAATCAAAACCTTGGGCTGACGCAAAAATGTTAACAGATTTTAAAGTTGAAGATTTTTTAAAAGATTTAAGTAAAGAAAAAATAAAAATTTTTATTCAAAAATGGGATGAAACTTTACAAACATTAAACGATATGATACGAGAACAGGGTGTTTATAAAGGCAAGTTTATGGAATCAGTTCCAATGTCAGCAAAAAAAGACCCTTATTTATTTTTTAAATTTTTTGAAAACCGTTTTCACAAAAAAGGTGAAATTTTTAAAAGAAAAGCATACCGTTTATACGATGCTGTCACAGACAAATCGGTAATGGTTGAAAGCAAACAAAAAGATGCCCAAGAAAAGAAATACAATACCAAAGAATTAAATGATTTTTGGGTAAACAGAATAGTTGAAAAGTGGGGTAAAAAATATAAAAAATCAATAAACTGTAACAACCCAAAAGGATTTAGCCAGAAAGCACATTGTGATGCAAGAAAAAAAAGAAAAGCCGGTGGGGAGACAAAATCACCATTTAAATAGTTTGACCTTTTTCTATATTTATCGACATGATTAAGAAAAAAACAATACCAAAACTTAATTTTGTTAATCCAAAAAAAATAGGAATCCAAAGTATATGGGAAGGTGTTATTGCTGCTTTAAGAAACGTAACACCAAGAACACAACCATTAAGTGAATATCATGACATTATAACCCCACAACTGTTTCTTAACAATGTAGTTTACAATAATGAAACAACACAACTATATACTGTTTTAGAAAATGAAGATGGTTGGTACACCGACGGTACTTACGAATCAACATTCATTACTATTGATATGAAAAAATTTATTTGGTAGTTTAGAATTAAAAACAGATCTTTGTTAAAAATATAAACTATATGACAACAGAAGACTTAATCAAAACATTAGAAAAAAAGGTAATTGGTTTAATGAGTAAAATCAAAACAGGTGAAATTACGCCTGCAGAATCGAAAATAGGTAAACCTTTAAACAACTTAAAAGAGTTGGACTTACCTTTATATGAGAAACTTTTTGTTGAATATAAAATTGTTTTAACGAATAACAAAAAAAATATTGACGATAATTACAAAATTATATCTATATTTGTAGAGTAATAATTGGTCGGTTCGTCTAGGGGTTAGGACGCCAGGTTTTCATCCTGGTAACAGGGGTTCGATTCCCCTACCGACTACAAATAGGTTGATTGGGAATTCGGTGAGCCGATGAGGTGAGCAACGCCAATCATAAAAGTAGATGTCCACGCACCCATCTTCTACTTTCCTAAAAAATGTTGTTCCCTTGAGAAAGGAAATATAAAGATGAGTGACATTACTTGAATTATGGAAAACATAATCGTACACTACAACACAGAGGACTTCTCATCCTCTTATTTTTTATAAATAAAATACATAAGATACACCAAAAAATGGACAAACTGTTATTTAAGTACTTAGGCTGGTTTTTATACCCAGAAACAAAACAAGGTAAAGAAAATAAGAATCAAAATTTAAAAAAGTTATATGGAGGTAGGTAAAGATTTTTATACAATATTCAAGGAAGGTGTTGAATATCGAGTTTTAACGGAAGAATATTTGGCAAGACGTGGGTTCTGTTGTGGCAATAAATGCACTAACTGTCCATATTGGCCACAATACACTAAAGGAAACACTGAACTACGTGAAGACGTTAAAAAAAAGATGAAAAATAATTTGTAAATACAAAAAAATTATTTATCTTTGTTCTTGAGTAAGAGATACTCGGAGTCTTTAACCCAAGACTTAAACAATGGGTAGGGTATTGGACTGGACATCCTTAAACGCCAGTCTCTTGGGAACAAAGGGGCGACACAAACCCTCCCAGTAGTGTGATTTTAGATTCCATGTGGTAAGACACTAATGGTTAGAGTTTTTAAGAAAACAAAACCGTTAAAATCCACTCACCAGTAATCTCAAGGTGGGGCTTGTAGTGGCAGAAAACAAAGGGCAGGGCACAAAGACACTGAACATCGGGAGAGGCTGAGGAACTTCCACTGTCATCACAAATAGTTAGGTGGGCGTAATGAGGAAATGGTTCCGAGTCCTGAAAGGGTTGTCTAATCCGTCTTTGAACGGTATCCGGTTCGAGTCCGGCCCTGACTACGAAAAATAAATTAAAAAAAATTTGACTATAACTAAAAAACACTTATATTTGTATTAAATCTAAAAGAATATGAAAAAGAACTCTCTCTCAAATACTGGCTTATCACTTTCACAAGCCCAATCAATTAGTAATCTTTGCTTTCAAAGAGCTAAGGACGTTGATAACGAATTACGAACAGTTAATAACGTTCAAAAAGAACTAAAGATTAACGGTGAAACTTATGTTGAGACTGTTGGTAAAAAATTACCAGTGGATACGATACAACTTTTGGTTGAAAAATCTAAGTTACATGCTTGTCAGGCCTTTCTAATGGAAAACATTAAGGCAAAAGACCAAATGATAACTGAGTTACAACGTGAACACTTTGTTTATAATGTAGAAGAACCAGAGAGTCCCAAACATTTAACTTATCAAGAACTACCTTTAGTAAATGAGGTTTGGGGATGGTCACAACTTTCTGTTGGTGAATATAATGAATACCTTGAATCTGAAGCCTACGCTTCACATATAGGTCAGTTCATTCATAAAGACGGGAAACTTGATTTTCTTCGTAGAGAATTACCGAGTATTAAAACTTTGGAATGGATTACAATTAAAGATGGTGAAAAAACACCTTTAAAGGTTACCATTCATCACACACAAGCCGAGTTAACAGAGTTACACGAGAATTTGGCATCAATGCATCGTAAATATGAACAACGTGTTAACTACTTCAAAGCAAAGGTGAAAAACCTGGTGACCGAAGAAAATGCACGTCTTTCAAAAGAAAATTCAGTAAAAATTGCTGAAGTTATTCGTGAAAACGAAAAAATGAATAAGGAGTTCAATGTTGTTTATACAAAGTTTTTAGATGAAAAACTAAAATCAAAACAAGATTTTGAAACTACACGTCAAGAAAAAATTAAAGAAGCCGCTTCTTTAAGAATCCAAGTTGACGCTAGATTCCAAGAAGTTATTGATGAGTTTTTAAATAAATTATCATAATGAGGGTGGTTAAGGGTTAAGCAAAAGCCGATACCCTTAATCTTTGTGTTTAGTGGTTTGGTTCTTAATATATATTAATATTAATATGACATTCGCCACCTCGTGTGGCCTACAAAAACAAACCGCTTCCTTACAAACTTTAAAAACTGAGATAGAACTCATGGTTAGACAGGTTATCCCATAGTGGAACAATTGGCTAGCAAAAATGAGACTTGGTTTTTGACTTTGCCTTTGATGTGAGGAAGGTCTTTGACATGGATTTTGATTTTAACATTATCTATATGCCAAACCACTAAACAACTTCAAAATGAATTTGGTTTTAATGTAAAACCACAAAAAAAAATAAAAAAAGATTTGATAGATTAAAAATTTCTTCTTATCTTTGTTGTGTTCTTTGGAAAAGAGGTCTGGTGTGAACCTGAGATATTTGAGATTCCCGATGGGGAATGTAATATGGCAACTCAGTAGCACGTTCCAAGTAACAAAAAAACACTTGACAATTAAAAAATGTTTAGTATATTTAATTAAGAAAATCGTTCTTTGATAAAAAATAAAACTAAAATCATTGGTTAAACCCACTGGGGATTAAGCACTAATGACAACCCATCCTTTGATAAGTGTTTACGATAGACCGGCTTCTTTAATGGTTGATAACGTGTATAAGTCCGAGCATAAAACACGCACTCTAACTATCTCGTAAAGTTACTGTTAATTGTAAAATATTATAATGGGGTAAATGGTTGACCTTCTGAATATAGAGATAAGTGCTCTTGGTTTGGTTTTTAAAAAATATAAACAGTGGGATAGAGCAGTTGGTAGCTCGCGACGCTCATAATGTCGAGGTCGTCGGTTCGAGTCCGGCTCCCGCAACAATGTGTCATCAATTCCTGGTTCAAATTGGTGGTCTCGGTGAACGGTATTAGTCCGACTTCACCCAAACATAAGCGAGTATAGCATAAAATTAATGTGTCGGTTTTCCAAACCGAGGAAGGTGGAGAGTTACCATCTATTCGCTCAAAAAATAAGCGGTATTCGTATAGTAGTTATTACATGGCATTACCAATGCCGAGACACAAGTGCGATTCTTGTGTACCGCTCAATTTACTTTTTAAGTTTTAATCACATATTTATAGCAAAAAAAGATATGAATAATAAATTTAATGATTTTGGTGACGACTTTTTTGGTCGTTGGAAAGAATTTAATAAACTAATGATGGAATCCCCTCTTTTCAGAAGCGAAATGGAAAGGGTTTTTAAAATGCTAACAGAATCCAAAGGGTTGAATGACGGTATTTCAGATATTAGAATAATTCCTTTTGGTCTTTTTGAAAAAGATTTTGAAGATTTTGAAGTCCCTAAAGATGAACTAGACCTTGATGGTGGTGAAGATGAGAACGGAAAGTGGGAAACTAAAAGCTGGACCTCACCCGATGGTTCTATGAGTTACAAGGCCTTTAGCAGGTTTTCAACACCTGAAGATTTAAACGGTGAAGATTTGATGTCAGACCTTTTTCAAAGATATCAAGGTGCTAGACCTAAAAAATATGACGCACAACAATTAAAAGAGTTTAAGATAGAAAAACTGCAAAAAGCTTTAGATTCCGCTGTTGAAAGGGAAGACTATGAAAAGGCGGCAGAACTTAAAAAAACAATCGAAAAAATAAAAGAAGAAAAATTTGATAATAAAAAATAATTTTATATCTTTGTGATATATTTATAACAAGAAATGAAAAACTGGCAAAACATATCGATTAACCATAGTAACCGAATTAATTCGGAGTACATGAGGTGTGATTTATCCAATATTAAGATATAAATTATCATAATAAAACTTTAGGAAAACCCACCTCAATATATTTGATGGTGGGTTTTTTGTTATTTAACATATTGGAATTAAAAAAGGAAGAGGTCCGAACGCACGAGGACACCGTTTTGAAAACGGCTGGGTGTAAAAACTTTACAGGTTGGATTCCTGTCTCTTCCGCAAAATATATGGTGTCTGTAGCTTAGATGGTTTAAAGCGTCTGATTGTGGTTCAGAAGACCGTGGGTTCGAATCCCACCAGACACACAAAAATAGTCATGTAACTCAGTGGTAGAGTTTTTCGTAATACGAAAGCGGTCGTAGGTTCGAACCCTACCGTGACTACAAAATATACGCAGGTGTCGTCAATTGGTAGACAACTGGATTCCAAACCCAGAATAGTGGGGGTTCAAATCCCTCCACCTGTGCAAAAAGGAAAATAGGTGAATATCGGTTTAACGTTTACAAAGAAAATAATATTCAATATTATTCACACATGATTAAAAAGAATATTAAAAATCATAGCTTCATTGAAAAAGGTGATAATTTTATTACCTATACCACAGCTGGGGGTAATGTCATCACTCATACGGGTTTAAATGGTATCACATATACTATACAACAACGCCCACGACCCGATAGATTTCTTTTAACTGTTAATTACATAAATGGAGAGACAAAAAGATTTTACGTTAACAGGCGACACCCTATTTCTTATCGGTATAATATTAATTTTGTAAGAAACTGGTTACCATTAGAGTTAGAAATTATGGATGTTATTGGTGAACCTTTTAATCCTGATTTTTTTCATGATTGGTTTAATTTAGGTAATCAAAATGGTTTATTTATTACATTGGAAAAACTAGACCCAACTGGTATTATTCTTGGTGGTCAGAATTTTCATAACTGTTTTTTAACTGAAATAAATTTTTTCGATTGGCCGATGGGGAATATGGAAATTAAAATTTCTTATTCAAATATGAATAATATTTTTTAAAATCTAGAGGGTACTCGGTGTTTTTTAGTTTTTTTTTATATTTATTAATGAAATGGTAAAAGCAAATATAAATATAACAATCAAAGACGGAAAGTATAGGTTTCAATCAACCAATGGTCATAATTTTATTGTGATAAGTGAGATAGCTGAGCTTGTGGGTTCGTTATGTATGCTTAACGATAAGGTAAATAGGTTTTACGGTAATATCGATAGTGAGACTTTAAGTAGTTTCGTACTTAATCTAGAATTACGTATAGGTGAATATGAGGCTGTGGATTTAATATACGATATAGATTTGGTTAAACAAAATATCGAAATTTACAAAGCCAACCATATTTTTATTCCGGACAACGGTGTTAAAGGGCATTACAAAAGTAAGAAGGGTGAAAAACTGTATGAAATTAAGTTCGATAAATTAGTAACAAGTATAAATAAGTCGTTGGTTTATAATACCGATGAGATAAATAAAGTAAAAGCACTAAACGTATTATGATTGGAAACTTACAAATAACAACTAAATCAGGGAACATGAGCTTCTCGTTTAAGGTTAAGAAATTAGATAACCTTATTAATAACATAAACACAATGGTATCATCTAGTCATATTGATGGAAATCAGTTTTATGAGGATCCAAACTGCGGTGACCTATTCGAATTAATAAGGAACCTTGGGTTGGTTCTGGGAAAACCTAAGAAATTTGATTACTTGATTAATTGTGATTTTAGACAAAATAAGGTAATAGTGAATAAATATAAGTCTGGTAAAGTATGCACCAGAATACTTAATAAAGAGTTTGTTGAGGTTGGTGATTTTATTTTAAAATAATATTAAATATGTGGAGATTTAGAATTTATCGTAAACAGATTCTTCAAAATACATTTCTACGTCACTTCCGTCAGGGTACTCGCTAAATCTAGGGGACCATTTTTCAGACTCATTTTCTAACATATCAGAATAAAGATCTCTAAATTTATATTGTTCAAAATCGTGACAATTATCACAATATTCTTCAGGATTTTCTACGTTACCACTATCACGTAAACACCACTCAAAACAAGTGTTAAAATAATTATTTACGGTTTCTGTAAATACATTGGTTATGTCAAACTTTAAAACTTGTTGTTCCCTACCCCTCATTACAAGCCTAGACCACTGACCTTCACCAAAATTGTCGGTAATTTCGTTTTTTATTGCTTTATAAATATTATCCCTTGCGGCTGTGTTATAAGCATCATCATAAGACCAACCTAAATCTCTTTTTAAATCAATGAATACGCGTTCATTAGCAATTAACCGACCTAATTTTTCTGGGTGTTCTTTTAACCAAATAAAATATTCTTCATCTAAAATACGTTTACCTTCATCCAACATTAAGTCTTCAATAGAATAAATTTTCCTTGATTTTGGTAGTTCACCAAAAATATCTAGTTGTTTTGGGTTATA
>Ga0247839_1002571_pt1 | contig 26850 bp, 21 predicted proteins | sample LaCruzMarch2015__6_FD_192405 | JGI IMG/M metagenome (GOLD analysis project Ga0247839, IMG submission 192405) | Freshwater microbial communities from meromictic Lake La Cruz, Castile-La Mancha, Spain - LaCruzMarch2015_16m | ecosystem: Environmental > Aquatic > Freshwater > Lake | place: Spain... | reverse complement strand
TGCCCGAAACCCGTCCAGCACCGCCGCTTAGCCTTCGGTGACACGGATGACGGTGAATACCGTTTGGCCATAGCAAATGACGCATTAGCCTTTATAAGGTTTAATTGCTATAACCCGCCAGCTCTACGTAACCTTGGCCAGATATTGGCTTGCCTTGTTTAGTGCCGGTCAGTTTAACCGCGCCTTCCCAATAACGGTAACTGACATTCAGTTCTTGATCCTTAATTAAAGGGACAATCTCCAGTTCAAGAGCTTGGCTAGGAACTGACAAACGCCAACGTGAAGGATAGGATATTTTTGAATGCGGACTTTTCCAGCTGTCCAGCGGGGTGATGGTGGCATCGTGGTCTTTGAGTGCTATTTTGGCGTTGTCTGCGGTGATGTAGGAGCCGGAGCTATTGCTGTCATGCTGTCCGTCTTTGCGGCGTAATTGATAAAACATGATTTCGGTATTATCAGACAATTGCAGGGCAAACCAATCCCAGCCGCTTTGCTCATTGGACAATGCGCTGGTGCTCCATTCTCTGTCCATCCAACTGGTGCCGGTTACTGAAAATTGTTTATCAGCAATACTCACCGTGCCGTTAGTTTCCAAGCGCGGATAGGAATAATAGTAGGAGGCATTGCCTGGTTCGGGGCTTTTTTGGCTTAAACCTTGATTGCCTTGCAAGACATAGCCTTTGGGCGATGTCAGTAACAGATCAACCGCAAAATCGTTGCTGTTAGCGTGTAAGCGGAGTGGGAAATCTACTTCGCCTTCGGTTTTTGCCGACCAGTCATAAAGCCAAACCTGGTAGCTTTTATTGAAAGCCCCCGCCAGATCATTTCCAGCGCGGCTAAAGCGTTCATCGGTATAAAAACGGTTTGCCTCCACATCCGTTAACGTCAAATGCGCCATATACATTTGATTGCTGCGCCAAGCCGATTTTGATTCGGGTAAATCTGGCTTTAAAGCAAAACGAAAGAAGGTCAACTCGTAACCGAATTGACGCCCCTGTGGATTTTTAAGATTACCCGTGAAATACCACCATTCCGAACGGAATTGATTGTGTGGGCCGTGGTCGCTTGGGAACGAAAAGGCTTGTGGTTTATAGGCCCGCGCAAAGCCTTTGACATCATTAGATAACACCGCACCAATCGAGCCGTTATTTTTTGCTGGGGTTGAATTTTTTTGACTGTCCTCGAGGCTATTGCTTTCCGATGGAAATGTGAAGACTTGCAGCCAAACCATGACGAGTAATATCAATACAATCGCAATCACGAATTTAGTTTTCATTCTGTACGCAAGGCTTCTGCCGGGTGGGTTTGCGCCATTTTTAAGGCGGGAAAAACGCCAGCCAACAAGGCAGCAACAAAAGCTAAAACGATACCTTGGAAAAGAATCCCCGCATCAAAATAAAATGCCATCGTCCAGCCGAATGATCGCTGGTAAACCACAAAAATTAACACGTAAGCGACAATAAAACCGACCGGAATCGCCAATAAACCCGCCACCAAACCCATCAATCCAGTTTCGCTGATTATCAAAACGCTGAGCTGTCGGGAAGTGATGCCGATAGACCTTAAAATGCCTAATTGGCGTGTCCGCTCAAACTGTAAAGCCATCAAGGCGCTGAACACACCGACAAATGCAATTGCGGCTGACAGCCAACGTAAAGCTTCGGTGATGGTAAAAGTCTGTTCGAACAGTTCCATAGAGGCTTTATAAATAGCCTGATTCGATTTTATGGCTTGTTGCGCCGTCAATAATGAGCTAATGCGGCTTTCCAGTTGCTGCAAATCTGCCTCTGCTAGGGCGTAAACGCCAATACCTGTGTAACCCAAATCAGGCCAATAGCGCAGGTAGTTCTGCCTGCACAAAATCAAATGGCCTTGGTCGCCACTAAAATCTGCATTGATGCCGATAACTTCAAATCCGAGTGCGCCTTGATTGGTTTTTAAGTCTATTTTTTGGCCTATTTTAATGGCATGGTGATAAGCATAAGGCTCGGTGACGATTACGGTTGGCTGATTTTCTAGCTTATCCCAGAGACTATCGTCCATGTTATGTTTGAAAATAAAGCCTTGTTTGGATTTCGCCGTCAACTCAAACACGGTGGTTTTGGTGAGTTCACCAGCGGCTATGAGCTTGGTTTGCAAGGCAGTACTCACCATTTCTACGCCCTCAAGCTGGGCAATTTTTTCTTTAAGCTGCTGATCAGATAAGGGCTTATCGGCGGTCATCTTGTCACCCGGCAAGGATACATAAAGATCGGCAGGTAAGCTGGAATGCAACCATTGCGCGACGGTTTGGCGAAAACTGCCAATCATTAAATCCATTCCGATGGTCGCAGACACCGCAATCATCAATGCGGCTATGGCGATGCCTGTCCGGCTGATTTCTGCCGAGACCATGCGCACAGGCAAGCGTCCCAAGACGCCCAGAAATCGCCCGAATACACGTTCAATGAGTTTCATCAACCACAAAGTCAGCACAGGGGTCAGCAAACCAAAGCCGAACAAGATCAAGAAAATGCTGGCTAAACCCAAATTAATGCTTTTTCCAGATAAAAAAGCTACAGCCAAACCGCCGATTATTAATAAGCCACTGATGAATCCGACCGATGTTATTAAGCGGCGACTACCCGATTCCAACTGCGATCTAGCCATTACTTTTATTGGCGACAAGCGTGTCGCTTCAAAGGCGGGCGGTAATACAGCAAAAAAAGTGACGCTCATGCCTAAGAGCATTCCTTTGCCCAATTGGTAAGGAGTAACCGCTAAGGCCGTTGCGTCAATACGAAAATAAATTGCGTTAATCGTGCCTGAAATCAACTGTAACAAGCCCTGTCCTAACACCACACCCAAGGCAATGCCGATTAACGTACCAACGAGCGCCAATAAAAACGCTTCGCTGAGTATTAAGGTAAAAATCTGCTGTCGGGTTACGCCCAATAATCGTAAGCTGCCGATTAAACGTCGCCGTTGCATGACTAAAAAAGTCATGGTGTTATAGATTAAAAACATGCCTACCAACAATGACAGCAAACCCAAGGCTTTGAGGTTGATGGAAAATGCCTTAGTCATTTCCCGCAGGGATTGTTCTTGGCTATCTAAAGAAACCAAGAGGGAATTGCCGGGCAACATTGACTGAATAGCCGCTTCAAATTTGGGTGCATCGTTAGCCAGCTGTATTTCTATGGAACTCAGTTTGCCAAATAAACCCAGCACTTCCTGTGCTGTTGCAATGTCGGTGATAATGAGTTTAGCCAGCACTTGTTCTGAAACGGCATCCGTATCTGGCAAAAAGCCGATAATAGTTAATAGCTGCTGACCTTGGCTGGTGACAAGCGATAACTGACCGTTAAGCTGCACATGCAGGCGATGAGCGGTTTTTTCGCTGAGCAGTGCCGTGTTGGGTTCGGACATCAAGCGGGTGAACAGATCAGGAGAAAAGTTTTCTTTTTGCCCGTTCTGCCAACCTGACTGGAAGGATTTTTCGATGAAGGGATCAATGCCAACTACCTTAAAACTGTCTTCGTCGGATTGGTTTAGTTTGACATAGCCCGTGACCAGCGGCGATAAATGGCTAAACCCATTTACCCTTAATTGGCTATACAGTTTTTCATCCAGCCCACCATCACTGGCTATGATGTGATGGGTTGCCGCTCCGGTATACACCTTACTGGCTTGCTGAAAGGAATTGAGCGAGCTTTCCATGGCTAAATCAATGGCAATGACAACCGCCACACCCAAGGCAATGCCTAAAATCGCTAGCACCAGTTGCCAAGGATGCTGCCATAAAAAATTGCGGCTGGAACGTTGAAGAAGGCTATTCATTCGAGATGCAAACACTGATTTCGGATGGAAAAAACCCGATCCGCCTGACCAATGACTTCTTGGCTATGGGTCGCCATAATCATGGTTTTACCGGCTTTTTTTACCAGAATATCGAGCAATTCCAACACTTGTCCTGCGGTATCCAAATCCAAGTTTCCTGTTGGTTCATCAGCTAAGATTACGTCGGGGTCATGAATTAACGCACGTGCTATCGCCACCCGTTGTTGTTCGCCACCCGACAAGCGATCAGGATAACTATCCAAACGACAGGATAACTTTAATTTATCCAGTAATTCGGCGACATCATCCCGATCCTTGCGGGTCAAACGTTTGATTAATTCCAAAGGCAACAGTAAATTTTCGGCAACCGTCAGGGTGGGAATCAAATTGTAAGACTGGAATACAACCCCAATATGATGACGGCGAAACAAGGTACGGTCTTGTTCGGAAAGTGCCGTTATATCAATGTCATTAATGATAATTTTGCCGCTATCGGGTTGATCGATACCGCTGATTAGGTTCAAAAAAGTCGATTTTCCTGAACCGCTCCGACCCAACAAAACGATGAACTCGCCACGTCTGACCTGCATCTCTAAGTCATTAAAAATGACATGTTGCTGGTCGGACTCTTGATAGCTTTTATGGAGCTGTTGGATTGATATGGCTGAGTGTTTTTCCATAAGTTTTGTTTAAATGGTGATTATAAATTGCCAGCGTCCATTTTTTGGAAGGTAAGGGCTGCTTGCTCGCGGATAGCCATTTGTTGTTCTGGGTTTTGTTTATGCCAGTTGGCATACATGAAAGCTAAGCGTTGGTTATTTTTAAGTTTGTCTTCATGCCGTGCCAGAAAATCCCAATATAAAGCATTAAACGGACAAGCCTTTTCGCCTAGGGTTTGCATGGGGTCATACTGGCAATGTTGGCAAAAGTTGCTCATTTTATGAATATATTTTCCACTCGCCGCGTAAGGTTTGCTAGCCAAGATGCCGCCGTCCGCGAATAAAGCCATACCTAAAGTATTGGGCAATTCGACCCATTCGTAAGAATCCGCGTAAACCAGCAAATACCATTCGCAGATTTCGTTGATACTAATGCCAGCCAATAAAGCAAAATTGCCAGTCACCATCAAGCGTTGAATATGATGGGAATAAGCGTGGTCGCGGGTGTGGCGGACGGCTTCCGCGACGCAAAATAAGCGAGTGTCGGCAGTCCAGTAAAAATGGGGCAATGGCTTATTCGCCTCGAAAAAATTGAGTTGTGCATAGTCCGGCATGTGCAGCCAGTAAATGCCGCGCACATATTCCCGCCAGCCTAGGATTTGGCGAATGAATCCTTCGGTCGCATTGAGTGCGGCTTTGCCGGAGCGGTAAGCGGCTTCAGCCAATAAGCATATTTCCAATGGTAGCAACAAGCCAGCATTGAGATACGATGAAATTAACGAATGGTATAAATAGGGTTCACCGACGACCATCGCATCTTGAAAATCACCAAACTGTGGCAGTAATTCATCGATGAACTGTTGCAGTTCTTTTAGTGCTTGCTCGCGTGTGACCGCGAAATGGAAGGGTTCCAGTGTGCCAAAATGATCGTGGAAACGTTCGTGCACCAGTTTTAAGACTTCTAATGTAATCGCCGATTTTTTATGGCTAATGCGTTTTGGGGAAGTCATGCCTTTTAACGGGGATTTTCGGTTTTCTTTATCGAAATTCCATTTCCCTCCGGTCGGTTTGCCGTTGGCTTCCATTAAGACATTGTATTGCTTACGCATTTCGCGATAAAAAAACTCCATCCGTAGCTGTTTTTTGCCCTTTGCCCAGTGTTTGAATTCATCAATCCCACACAGAAAACGCGTATCTGGCAAAATATCAACCGCGATGCCAAGCGTATCGGGCCAAGATTTGAATGTTTGTAAAAGCCGGTATTCACCCGGTTCTGTAACGATCACTTTATTGGCAGGGATGGCAGCAATGGCTCGTCTGACTTCCCCTGCCAAGCTACCCGAATTATCAGGATCGTCGAGTTTGACATAGCGCACTGTAAAACCTTGCTGCGTTAATTGTTCAGCAAAATGACGCATCGCCGAAAATAAAAAGGCAATCTTTTTTGGGTGATGCTTCACATAAGTTGCTTCTTCCTGCACTTCACACAGCAACACGACATCAGTTTCTTTATCGACAGCTTGCAGGGAAGTTAAGGATGCCGATAATTGATCGCCAAGAATTAGGCACACAGAAGCCATTCAAGACCTCATTTTAGGTCGAACGCTGGACAAGCCACCGTCCACCGACAGGACTTGCCCCGTGATCCAGTCATTTGCCGGATCCAGCAAAAATACAATCGCCCTCGCCACATCTTCGGCCTTGCCAAGACGGCCTAAGGCGTGCATGGATTCGGAAAATTTTCGGGTGGTCTCATTGCTAGTTAGTGCCGAGGTCAGCGGGGTTTCGGTTAAACCTGGAGCCACAGCGTTCACGCGAATATTGGACGAAGCATAAGTGGCGGCAGCGGAAAGCGTCAGTCCGATAATACCCGCTTTAGCAGCCGCAATCGCCTCATGATTGGCGAATCCTGTTTTCGCGGCAGCAGATGAAATTAACACCACCGAACCGCCTTTGTGCAGATGTTTTCCCGCTGAGCGTACAGTGGCAAACGCGGTGGTCAACGAGGCATCCATCACGCTTTGGTATTGTTCTTTACTGGTCAGATGCGCCGATTTCAATAGTAATGAACCGGAGCAATTGACCACGCCATCCAGTTCACCGGCTTGGGAAAAGGCTTTATCTACAGCGTCAAAATCAGTCGCATCCAAAAAGGCATTTGGTGATATTTTGCTGCTATCGCGTGCGGTGGTAAAAACCGTGTGGCCTTTGGACAGCAACAATTTTGTGGTGGCCTGGCCGATGCCGCTACTGGCGGCAATAATGAGGTAATGTGCCAAGATTCAACTCCTTAACAAATAAAAGAAAACTGCCAGAAAAAAAGCAGCTTAGAATGATCGGACAGCGCGAACCTTTAGCTTGCTGTGTTTGATGTAACGGTCTTGGTCACCGACGCGAAATCCTTGTATCCAGGCGCTATTGATATCCCGTTCCGTTGAACTCCAATAATCTTCGTCACTGAATCCATCGATCAGCTTTCTTTGTTCGTACAAACTATTTAATTCAGCAATCGTCGGTAAACGCCAACCCGCCCCATGCTTTTGGACTGCGATCACGGCGGCATCCCAAGTCATCGCATCGGGTTCATCTGCGGTTTTCACTTCCAAGCCGTGTTGTCCAGAACTATCCATACTGACGACTTTGCTATCCCGATGGTTTTTTTCACTTTCAAGGAAACGGTTTTGCCCAGCAATCGGCGTGCTTTTATCCGGCTGGTTGACCGTCAACTCGGCGGTCGCCTCTTTGTGAAATGAGGAGATAAGCAAGATTGCAGTGAATATGCCTAATTTAAATTCTTTCATTTATGTCCGCCTTTTTTGTTTAGTCAACCACCGATACACGACTGTTTAAGCATTAGATTTTTATTTCGGCATCAGTAACGCATCCGCTAGCTAGCAGTATGCTCGGAAAAATGATTAATGATAGTGGTAGGATTAAGTATATTGCCTGATTGTGAAAGGCAAGGTAAGTGATGCCGTCAATAAATGCATTCCTTCACTAAAATCAAAACAAGAGTTGACCTTTAAAAAAGTGCAGTTATTAGTGAGATAATGAACTGGATTATTTACATGATTGTTACTAATTCGTCTGATTTAAATCCATTTACGAGGAGCTAGTCATGGCAAAATCATTCAACACGGTTATCATTGGCGGCGGATGTTTGGGGTGTGCCTGTGCCTTTTCAATTAGTCGGCAGCTGGGAAGACCAGCCAACCAGGTGGCGGTTATTGAGAAAAAAGTTCTGGGAGCAGGTTTAAGTTCCCGGCATAGCGCCATAGTACGGTCTGCCAATGCCTCATTTATGGCTGCCAGAATGGCAAAAATAGCGATACAAGAATGGAAAACACTAAACAGATTATGGGGTATTGAGATTCCCTTTGAGCAGCCCGGCGCCATTTGGATTGCCAACAGCCCTCAAACAAAGGGTGTCAACCAATGGCAACAACTTGAAGATTCGATGCACAACGAAGGTATCCCCTTTCATATGATTGCCAGAACAGACGTAACTGATCTGTGTAATGGCGCGATCAGAGTGGATCCCGATGAAATTTACTTTCATGAACCGGATGTTTTGCAACTGGATTCTTCAGAAATTTTGAATGGCTTACAGAATGCTGCTAAGGTCAACCAGGTTGAAATCATGGAACATTGCCAAGTCTACGATTTTGAACGTGACAGCCACGGCAATATCATAGCCCTTCACACCAATCAAGGAAAAATAGCCTGCGAAAATGTAGTTAACGCGACAGGCGGCTGGAGCCCTGATTTATTTGCCGCTATCGGCATTCAAATTCCGGTGGCGCTTGAACCCGTTTTTGCAGCCAATTTTTTGGTCAGTTCCCAAGAGATTCCTGGGTCTTTGCCGATCATTGCCGATTTTGTAAACCGGGCTTATTTTCGGCGTTGGCGGGGCAGTATTTTGCACATGCACCAACCGAGAGCCCGTTCAGGCAACGCTATTGCCCGTTCGTTTAGTAAAGCCATGATGAATCCCGATGGGGCCAATGTCATTTACGATGCGTCAAGTTTTAGCGTTAACCATCAACAGTTGGAGAATTATCTTAAAAAACTCAAAAATCGATTCCCCAAACTAGGCAAAGCGGTGTATGCAGGTGGTTATCAATCTTTTTTTGATATTACCCCAGACCTCAAGTTTATATTGGGCAAAGATAATCAAGCGGCTAACTTGTTTCACTGCTTAGGTGCTGGTCAGGCTTTAAAATACGCGCCCGTGTTTGGTGAATTGATTGCCGACTTGGTGACGAAAGGAACGGTTCACTATCCAGGTATTGACATCAGTGAGTTTTCCATTGCACGATTTGCCGATAAACCGATAACTGCGTTTTGGCAGAGCGAAGTTGATAACGGCAATTCTCTGTAAGCAGTTTTTCAAAATTGAAACGTGTGCTTGCAAGCTGAAATAAAGAATTTCTTCAATCATAGCCACGGCTAGCAACAATGACATGGAATTAAATGAAGGAAAATACTAGGCTGTTTGCCGTGTAGCCCTTGAGACTGTGAAAGAATTATTTTATGTCCACGAAAATCACGAAAAAACACGAAAGTTTAAATTAGATAAAATATAAGTTATTGAAATTTATTATTTAATTTTTTCGTGTTTTTCGTGTTTTTCGTGGACAATTATTAATTTTTAGGGCATTTCGCAATACTTTCACAGTCTCCCTCGATTGGGTGCAAAATGAAAAGGATATTCCCTGCTAGGTATTGGCAAGTCGGGCATAAACAAGATGCCCGACAACAAGGGTCTACAAGCTATGCTCGGTGGTTTTTTTGGGCGATACTGATCGGTGATGTTTTCCAAATGTCCTCACAATACTCGCGAATAGCCCGATCTGATGAAAACTTGCCCATCCGCGCGACATTCAAGATAGACATTCGGGCCCACTGATCCGGTTCTTTAAATTGGCGACCGACCTCTTCTTGGCAAGCGGCGTAGCTGGCGAAGTCAGCGCAGATCAGGTAGGGGTCATGATTCCATAGGTTATCAAGGAAGGGTGCAAACAATTCTTTATCGCCGTGCGAAAACAGACCGGATGCTAACAGATACAGGGCCTCCCGTAAGTTGGGCGTATGCTCGATGAAGTCTCTGCTCCGATAACCCTTGGCATACAAAGCCTGCACGTCTTCAACATTAAGGCCGAAGAGGAAAAAGTTCTCCTCACCCACTTCTTCCCTGATTTCCACATTGGCGCCGTCTAAAGTGCCTATAGTCAATGCGCCGTTCATCGCGAATTTCATGTTGCCCGTACCGGAAGCCTCCATGCCGGCTGTAGAGATTTGTTCCGACAAATCAGCGGCCGGATACAGCCGCTGTCCTAGTTTGACATTCATGTTCGGCACGAAAACCACCTTGATGCGTCCATTAATTTGCCGGTCATTATTAATCACTTCCGCCACTGAATTGATTAGCTTGATGATCAGCTTAGCGGCGCGGTAACTGGGGGCCGCTTTGCCGCTGAAAATGAAAGTGCGCGGCGGGATGTCCATATTGGGATGTTGCTTGAGTTGATCATAGAGACTGATGATGTGCAACACATTAAGGTGCTGGCGTTTGTATTCGTGGATACGCTTGGCTTGGATGTCAAAGAGGCTGTCAGGATCGACAGAAACGCCCGTGGCCTGACGAATATAGTCAGATAAGCTAGCCTTGGCGGTGTGTTTGACCTGACGCCATTGTGAACGGAAACTCGTATCGTCCGCATGGGGTTCTAGCTTTAGCAATTGATCCATATCGCGCAACCAACCGGAACCGATGCTTGAATCTATCAAGGCTGCCAATGGTAGATTTGCCAATCCAATAAAGCGGCGCGGTGTAACTCCGTTGGTTTTGTTGCTAAATTTCTCTGGCCACACTTGATAAAAGTCTTTCAGCACGGTTTTTTTCAGCAAGTCGCTATGCAAAGAGGCAACGCCATTAATGGCGAAACTGCCCACGCAAGCCAGATTGGCCATACGCACCCGTTTGTTGCCAGTCTCGTCGATCAGTGAAATGCGGGCAAGGCGGTCATTGTCATTTGGAAAATGCCAGCGCATTTCTTCCATAAAGTGGGCGTTGATAGCGTAGATAATCTCCAAATGACGCGGCAAAATGCGTTGGAATAACGGCAGCGACCAAGTCTCCAAGGCTTCAGGCAACAACGTGTGATTGGTGTAGGCAAAAGTTCGCCGAGTTATGCTCCAGGCAGATTCCCAATCCATGCCATGTTCGTCTAGTAGCAAGCGCATCAATTCCGGGATAGCGATGGCGGGATGGGTGTCGTTGAGTTGCGCGACGAATTTGTCGGCAAAGTCGGTGATTTTGCCTTCGTCGCGCAAAGTCATCTGGATCATGTCTTGCAACGAGCAGGTGACGAAGAAATATTGCTGGCGCAGGCGCAATTCTTTGCCTATTTCCGGTTCGTCATTGGGATAAAGCACTTTGCTAATATTTTCGGCAACAACATTGTCGCTTACCGCCCCTTGATAATCACCGTGGCTGAAAGCCCGCAAGTCGAAAGGTTCGCGGGCTTCGGATTTCCAAAGCCTGAGCAAATTGGCATTGGATACGCCATAACCCAGGATTGGGGTGTCGTAAGCCAAACCATAAATTATCGTTGCTGGTATCCAGCGGACTTGTGGTCGGTTGGATTCGTCGACATAGTGTTCGATTTTCCCATCCATTTTGACCGGATAGCGGATTTGCCGATTGGGGAGTTCCCAAGGATTGCCGTTACGCAGCCACGCATCGGCAATTTCAAACTGCCAACCGTCACGGATTTCCTGGTCGAAAATACCGTATTCGTAACGGATGCCATAACCAATGGCGGGGATTTCAAGGGTGGCAAGCGAATCCATGTAACAAGCGGCAAGCCGCCCCAAACCGCCGTTTCCCAATCCTGGCTCCAATTCACACTCTAAAATGGCATCAAGATCCAAGCCCAAATTCTGCAAGGCTTCGCGGGTGTGGTCACGGGTGTTGCCCCATACATCCAAATTGAGGATGTTGTTGCCTAGATGCGGCCCTAATAAAAATTCTGCCGATAAATAGGCCACTGTCCTGGCATTGGATTGTTGATAACGCTCAGTGGAGGAGACGAATCTGGCAAGTAATCGGTCTCGTATCGTGTACGCCAAGGCGGTGTAATGGTCTACCGGCGATGCGTTTTCAAGCGTCCTGCCCATGACATAGAACAGGTTGTCCAAAAATGAACGCTGAATGGCTTCGACTGATCGGGCGATGCGTATGCTTAGTGCTTGTTCAGCAATGTCAAACATGAAGTATCCTCAGAATGGTTAATGGGTTAGCAGAAATCCCTGTGAAAACCATTAGACAATCAACTCCTGATTGGCAAGATGTTTATGTTTGCAATAACGGTTTAATCTTCCTGTTTGTACCAAACAGTTGGCCTCATTCACACCCCTGATAGTAACAACATTTTCACTAAACAACCATCGGCTAAAGAAGTGCTTGGCAAAATTTTCGTCGCAGAAATTGTTTGCAGTGCTAAGTCAATAGCGGTCTGTAATTTTATCATTGGTTTAGTGTTACCGTCTTTCCGGCTGCGACTTAAAAGCCTGTATCCCATCGTATTAGCTTACTTTCCGGTTTGTGACCTGGTTTTCAGTAAGCAGCGGGCAATGTGTTTCATTTATGTTTCAATATGAAACTTAAAATGTTTAATGTTTTCCTGAATGAAACTTTATTGTTCATAGTGTTTTCATTTTTTTTTAAAACAATAGTTTAATTAGTAAATTACGGTTATCGAAATATTGGCTCGACGATTGCATAAGCATTTTATTATATACCGACAAAATGATTGCTAATATAATGTTGGAAAGTTTTACTCGTTTTTTGGAATGGAATCTGATAATTAAATGTTCTACCTTAACGTCAATTTCATTCATTTTTTATAACCAACCATTATATGAAACGGCATCAACTGAACGAATTTCGCAAAACCTATAAAATTTGGATTGACGAATTGGGTAATTTGTTGATTGAGGCATTTCATTATTTAGCCCTTTTTGTCATCGGCGCCAGCGTGGTCTGGTCGGCGATCAGTACTTTTGTTGGCATGGTGACCATTGGTCATGCAACAATTGGCGATATTTTGTTGTTATTTATTTATTTGGAATTGGGGGCGATGGTGGGTATCTATTTTCAGACCAATGCCATGCCGGTGCGCTGCTTGATCTATATCGCCATCACCGCTTTGTCACGCCTGTTAATTGCCGATGTGCAATCTCACCACCAGGTAGGTCTGGACATTGTACTGGTGGCAGCGGCCATATTTTTGCTGACCTTGTCCACGCGGCTGATTCACAAACCTTCCTATGATGACGGTTAGTAGCTAAAACCTTTTAACAGTGATGCCAGCGGCTGCTATGCAGGCTGAATCGAAAACCTCACAGGCTGCTTATGGGCATTAATTTTATGGGCAAACCCTTTACTTTACGCTGGGAATTGGGCCTAGCCTTATCGCTAAAGATAATCTTGCTGACAGGTTTATGGTTTTTACTGCACCGTTGGCCAGAAAGCCCCGTTGTAAAACCGGATATTGCCGCGCATTTTGCGTTGCCAGTTGCCACCCCCACTAAGGAGAACCACCATGATCGGTGACGATGTCGTTATGCTGTCCCGCCTGCAATTTGGCCTGACCGCGCTGTACCATTTTTTATTCGTGCCGCTGACTTTAGGCATGACCTTCATCCTCGGCATCATGGAATCGGTGTATGTGATGACCGGCAAGGAAGTCTACAAGGACATGACCAAGTTCTGGGGCAAGCTGTTCGGGATAAATTTCGCGATGGGGGTCACTACTGGTCTGACCTTGGAATTCCAGTTCGGCACTAACTGGGCGTATTACTCGCATTATGTCGGCGACATTTTCGGGCCGTTATTGGCGAGCGAAGGCTGGATGGCATTCTTTTTGGAATCGACCTTTGTCGGGCTGTTTTTCTTCGGTTGGGATAAATTGACCAAAGTTCAGCATTTGGTGGTGACTTGGCTGTTGGCGGTCGGTACCAGCCTGTCGGCCTTGTGGATTCTGATCGCCAACGGCTGGATGCAATATCCGGTGGGTGCCGAATTCAATTTCGAAACCTTACGCATGGAAATGACCAGTTTTGCCGAGGTTATTTTAAATCCGGTCGCCCAGGTCAAATTTGTCCATACCGTCGCGGCGGGTTATGTCACGGGTTCCATGTTCGTGTTGGGCATCAGCTCGTGGTATTTGCTGAACAAGCGCGACATTGGCTTTGCAAGGCGTTCGTTCTCGATAGCTTCCGCATTTGGTTTGGCTTCCATCTTGTCGGTGATTGTGTTGGGCGATGAAAGTGGTTACACCTCAGGCGAAACCCAAAAAATGAAGTTGGCGGCGATCGAGGCGGAATGGGAAACCGAAACTGCCCCAGCAAGTTTTACCGTCATCGGTTTACCCAATCAGGATCAACAAAAAACCGAATACGCCATCAAAATCCCCTATTTATTGGGTTTAATGGCTACCCGTTCGATAGACGAACCCGTCAAAGGCTTGAAAGAGTTGCGTGAAGACAGTTTGGTGCGGGTCAAAAATGGTATGGTGGCGTATGGAGAGTTGCAAAAACTGCGCGGCGGCGACCGTAGCGATGTCGCCAAGCAACGCTTTGCTGAACACAAAGCCGATTTGGGTTACGGCCTGTTGTTAAAAAAATACACCGAGAACGTGGTGGATGCCGATTCCTCAATGATAGAAAAAGCTGCCAACGACACCATCCCCAATGTCGCGCCGCTATTTTGGATGTTCCGAGTGATGGTTGCTTGCGGTTTCACGATGCTGTTTGTGTTTGTGATGAGCTTTTTCTATTGCGCCACCCGCGTTGCCGACCAAAAACGCTGGTTGATGCGCATGGCGGTCTGGTGCATCCCGCTGCCTTGGATAGCTGCCGAAACAGGCTGGTTTGTCGCCGAATTCGGTCGCCAACCGTGGACGATTTCCGGCGTGTTGCCGACCCATTTAAGCGTGTCCAGTATCAGCACTGGGCAATTATGGTTCAGTATCGCCGGATTCGCGTTGTTTTATACGGTGTTGCTGATTATTGAAATGTATCTGATGTTCAAATATGTACGTCTGGGGCCTAGCAGTTTGCATACTGGTCGATATTTTTTTGAGCCAAAGCCAAGCAATAATAAAGTCTATCTTTAGGTTATAAAAGCGGACTAAAGAAAGCCTATCAATCCTTAGTAAAGGAAATGTTATGAAACAAACCAATCTGGTTTTGATGTTGATACTCCTGGCTGGTAACGCACATGCCGTACAACCCGCCGACCCAGTGCGTTTGGATGAAGTCGTCGCGCGTGGTGTCCATGTCATGCCATTTGACTTGGATAAAACCCAGCACATTTTCACCAAAACTGAAATCGGTGGCATTCAGCAAGTGGTCGCTAAAGATGCCACAGACAGTTCACAAATCGCCCTGATCCGCGAACATTTGTCGGCGTTGGCGGCGCGGTTTGGGCTAGGCGATTTCGCAGGCCCGATGCGTATCCACGGCGACACCATGCCGGGTGTGCAGGACTTGCAGGCGGGGTTCAAAAATATCCATTTCAATTACCGAGAATTAACTAATGGTGCGGAAATAGCTTACGTCAGCACCGATCCCAAGCTGATAGCGGCGATACACCAGTATTTTGATGCCCAATTAAGCGACCACGCCCGCCACGCAATTTCCGGCGGGCATGGGCAGCATCACGGCCATCATCCCTAGTGGCTGTTTTTACATTTTATTGAAGTTACGCACACCTTGAATTTTTGTCCACGAAATGCACAAAAAAACACGAAAAGGGAGACTGAAAGTCCAGCCCCCCACTTACGATATGCGCAACAGGACTCTTATCATTTCGATGGTGGAAAGTTTATTTTTCGTGTCTTTCGTGATTTTCGTGGACTATACGTAACATCAGATTTTTATAAGGAGTAAACCATGTTCGATTATGAATCCATGCGCATCATCTGGTGGTTATTCATCGGCGTTGTCGCCATTGCCTTTGCTGTTACCGAAGGTTTTGATTTTGGTGTCTGCACCTTACTGCCTTTGGTTGGCAAAACCGACTCCGAACGCCGCGTCATTATCAACACCGTTGGTGTGACCTGGGAAGGCAACCAAGTTTGGTTGGTTTTGTTGGGTGGGGCGATATTTGCAATTTGGCCTGCTGTCTATGCAACGCTGTTTTCCGGTTTGTATGTCGCGATGCTGCTCGTGTTGTTCGCGTTGTTCTTCCGTCCGGCGGGTTTTGATTACCGCAGCAAACTGCCGGACCCGCGCTGGCGCAACGCTTGGGATTGGTGTTTGTTTTTGGGGGGAACATTGCCACCGGTGCTGTTTGGCGTGCTGGTCGGCAACTTGCTGTTGGGTTTGCCCTTTCATCTCGACCAAGATTTGCGGGCTTTTTATGACGGCTCGTTCTGGGGCTTGCTGAACCCGTTCGCCTTGTTGTGCGGGGTGATTGGCTTGGCACTGACTACGTTCCACGGCGCGTTGTTTTTAAAATGCCGCAGTGAAGGCGTGATATACCAACGCTCCACTGCTGTGCTGAATCTATTAGGCCCGGTGCTGTTGTTGTTATTGGCGATTGCTACGATCTGGACATTATTCGGCATAGACCGCCCGGAAATTACCCAAATGCCCGCTGGCGATGCGCCATCCAATCCTATGAATAAAACCGTGATTGCCGTCGGTGCGGGTTGGCTGGCACATTTTTTTGCCTATCCGTGGATGTTCATTGCGCCCCTGTTGGGTTTTATCGGTTTGATGTTGGCTTGGCTGTTCGGCAAAGGCGATAACCGGATTGCCGCATTGTTGTTTAGCAGCCTCGGTATGACAGGGTTGTTATTGACCGTTGGTTTTGGCCTGTTCCCGTTCCTGCTGATTTCTAGTACCGACCCACGTTCCAGTTTAACGCTTTATGATGCCAGCTCCAGCCACACCACTTTGATGTGGGCGTTTTGGATCACCGTGGTTTTTCTGCCGATTGTGTTACTGTACACTCGCTGGGTTTACAAAATCATCTGGGGTGACATCACCGAACAAACCATTTTGCAAGACACCCATACACTTTATTAAGGAGACGACCATGTGGTATTTCACTTGGCTACTCGGCGTAGGCTTTGCGGCGGCGTTCGCCATCATCAACGCAATGTGGTTGGAATCGGTGTGCGACATTGACACCCACGGTATTGACCAATCTTGTGACACTTTAACTAGGGGCAAACACCATGACCACTGAACGTATCGTCCGGCTTGTTGCTGGGACTTTTATCCTGCTTTCCCTAAGTCTAGGCTTGGAAAGCAGCCCCTTGTTCCACCATCAAAACTGGCTATGGTTTACTGCCTTTGTCGGTTTTAATTTACTCCAAAGCAGTTTTACCCAATTCTGCCCTTTGGAGCTGATCCTGAAAAAACTGGGCATCAAATCAAGCTGCCAAAAAGGCTAAAAACTACAATTTGTCCACGAAAAACACGAATACCCTCCGGGGTACAAGAAGCACGAAAGAGTTAGCGATGGTAATCCTTGATAGACGAATAACGGGTTACTTTTTATTTCGTGTTGTTCGTGAATTTCGTGGACTTAAAATAACTAAACAAACACAGAGGAAACATCATGGCTAAAATCGTAATCGTTGGTGCCGGTATCGGCGGCATCCCAATGGCATTTGAAATGAAAGACTTGGCGCGTAAAGAAGACGAAGTGGTGGTTATCGCCGACACGCCGACCTTCCACTTCGTGCCCTCCAATCCGTGGGTGGGCGTTAACTGGCGCAAACCGGAAGACATCAAAGTGCCGCTGGAACCCGTGTTCAAAAAGAAAAAAATCACCTTCATCCAGCAACAAGTCGCCCGTTTCCAACCCGAACAAAACCAACTGGAATTGGCAGATGGCAATACGGTGTCTTACGATTATTTGGTCATCGCTACTGGCCCAAAATTGGCCTTTGAGGAAATTCCGGGCTTTGGGCCGCACGGCTACACTGAATCGGTCTGCCATGTTGACCATGCCGGCCCTGCGGGCGAGCGTTGGGAAAAGTTTGTTGAAGAGCCAGGCCCTATTGTCATCGGTGCCGTACAGGGTGCGTCTTGTTTCGGTCCGGCTTATGAATACATGTTCATCGTCGAAACCGATTTGCGCAAACGCAAGATTCGCGACAAGGTGAAAATGACCTACGTCACCTCCGAGCCTTACATCGGGCATTTAGGGTTAGGCGGTGTCGGCGACACCAAAGGCATGTTGGAAAGTGAAATGCGTAACAAGCATATCAATTGGATTTGCAACGCCAAAGTGGATCGTGTTGAAGATGGCATGATGTACGTCACCGAAGTCGATGACAACGGTAACGTCAAGAAACAACACGAACTGCCGTTCAAACACAGCATGATGCTGCCTGCTTTCAAAGGTGTTGACGCGCTGTTTGGTATTGAAAAACTGACTAATCCGCGTGGTTTTGTCTTGGTCGATGACCACCAACGCAACCCGACTTTTAAAAACATCTATTCCGTCGGTGTCTGCATCGCCATCCCGCCGTTGGAGCAAACGCCCGTACCGACGGGTACACCCAAAACCGGTTACATGATCGAGTCTATGGTCACCGCCACCGCACACAATATCCGTGACGAATTGGACGGTAAAGAACCCAGCCACAAAGGCACTTGGAATGCGTTGTGCCTTGCTGATTTTGGCGATTCCGGCATTGCCTTCTTAGCTATGCCGCAAATTCCACCGCGCAATGTGCAATGGGCATCACGCGGACGATGGGTGCATTGGGCGAAAATCGGCTATGAAAAATATTTCATACGTAAAGTCCGCAAAGGTTTGAGCGAACCGCTATATGAGCGTTTACCTTTGAAGATGATGGGCATTATGCGTTTGAAAAAATAATTCTGCCTACGAGTATAAAAAATGTAGGGTACGCTGTACGTACCTTTTTGAAAGTCAAATAACATTTGGAAATGGTATGCATTTATGCCCTAGAGGGTACAGCGTACCCTACAGTATGAACCCATTAAAGCTATTGAAACTATTGTTAATTTTTTTTGCAATCAGTCTTACTGCCCACGCAGCACCGCCGCTGACCTTGCCTCAGGCGATAGATTACGCGCTGGCGAATAACCCTGAATTGCAGATCATGCAGGCGCGGATTGAGCTAGCCCAAGACCAACTGGGCTTGGCGATGGCGAACTATTACCCGCAAATCAAAGCGGGTATCGCTTATCAGCACAGCAATAATCCGGCGGAAGCGTTTGCGATGATTATCGCCCAACGACGGCTCAATTTTGCCGGTACGGATTTCAACCATCCGGGTGGCGTGGACAATTTTCGCGAACAAATTTCCGCGACTTATTCAATTTACAGAGGCGGTCAGGACAGCCATCAGGCGCAGGCGGCTGAATTGGGTGTGGCGGCTTCGGAATTGGATCAAGCCGCCGTCCGTAACCGTTTGGTAAGCCATATCACTTCGGCGTATTACGCGCAACTGGCGGCGACCGATGCCCAGCAAATCAGCGAACGCTCAGTTACTGCTGTGCAAAGCGAATTGACGCAATCGCAAACCCGTTTTACCGCCGGTACAGTGCTTAAATCGGATGTGCTGTCTTTGCAAGTGCAACTGGCAGAAGCGAAAGAAGCGCAAATTCAAGCTGCCAATGCCATCGAAATGGCAAACGCGATGCTGAAAATCTTGTTAGGCATGTCGGCTAATGAGCTGTTGGCGATCAAAGAAACCTTAGCGCAAGTTTTACCAAAAAATCCGCCCAAGTTTGACACTTTGTTGACGCAAGCCTTGGCGCAACACCCCGAACTGCAAGCCGCCGCCAAGCGTGTGGCGATGGCAGAACAACAGCTTGCTGCCGCTAAAGGCGCGTATCTGCCCCGCGCCGATGCCTACGCCAGCTACGGCTTCAACAACCGCAGCCCCGATTTTGATACTGACCGCGATAATGTCAGTGTCGGTGTGCAAGTTGAGGTGGATGTGTTCAACGGTTTTGCCACCCAAGCGAAAGTCAAAAAAGCCGGACATGAATTGACCGCCGCCCAGGAAGCTTTGCGCCAACAGCGGTTACAAATAGAAAACGCCGTGAAATCCGCACAACTACGTTTGCAAGAAGCTTTGAACCGCGCTGATGTGGCGGCGGTATCCGTACAGGCCGCAGAAGAAGCGTTGCGTTTGGTAAATGAGCAACGCCAAGCAGGCGTGGTGACAGTGACCCGTTATATCGAAGCGGAAGTGGCACGGGATAGGGCGCACACGCGGCAAATCTCGGCACGGTTTGATGCACTGAGGGCAGAAGCTGAACTGAAACAGGCGACGGGTGGGTTTTAAGCGATTTCATTTGTTAAGAGAGTAAGCGAACAGCCAACAATAGATGTGTCTTGATGGAGTATGCTATCGTTTTTATGTCCAGCGGCTAATCCGCCTAGGTACATAAGGTTGCAACTTTCTGCCATCACGGAGGCACAGTAGTGAATAAGATTAGCATTATTAAGAAAAAACTATCCAATCCTCGTGTTAGAAGACGCTTAAAAATTGGCCTCTTAATTTATGGTGGCATGATTTTGTTGGGGCTGGAGTTTAAGTTCGCTTATGACATTGGTTATTTTGACGCGCAGGCACTGAAAAAGGAAAACAATGCCGAGCTAACTATTCCGCGTCCAGTGCTTACACTTGAGTCCGCCCAACGCATCGTCACGGGTGCGTTAAAAGAAGACCCTACCAATCCAAAAACTGTTGTTGATCAAATTATTGACGACAATCAAAAACTTGCAACAATTATTATCGAAAACGACAAGAAAAAGACAGTGGCTTGGATTATTGATATGCGCCTGTTTTTTTCTGGCGATTTATTCAATGACGACGGATACAACTTAACTAAAGGTTTTGAAAAACAGATCGATATCATTCGCAGTGCCGATTGATTACCCTTAACCCATCCTATGTTTAACAGGATTTGTCCATGACCGACCAGATGAACTCTTTCACCCCGCCAAAATGGCTGATCCCCTCAGCCGCCATTGTCGGCTTGTTGCTGGTGATTTTATTTGCGCTAGGCTTCCTCGGTGGCGATGAAAAAATCGAACCTGGAACAACGGCAAACACCGCCCAAACCTTGCCCGCCAATGCCGAAACGCTCATCGTCAGCCGCCAAGCCGCCGCCAATGCTTTGGCGTGGCAAGGCACGGTGCGTTCGCGTATCGCCGTGAAAATCGCGCCGAAATTGAACGCCCGCATTGTTGAGATTTTGGTGCATCCCGGCGAGCGGGTGAAGAAAGGCGCAGTGCTGGCAAGGTTGGATGACCGCGATTTACGTGCCGCCAGTAACGCCGCGCAAGCCGCGCAAGCCGCCGCTCAAGCGCAAGCTGCACAAGCTCAGGCGGAAGAAAAGCGCATTATTGATTTATACCAAAAACAAGCCGCAACCCGCCAAAACTACGATGCCGTGCTGGCGCAAGCTAAAGCCGCACGGGCGATGGCAAACCAGGCCGCCAGTGCCGCACAACAAAGCCAAGTCATGTTAGGCGAGAATATCTTGTACGCGCCGTTCGACGGCATCATCGGCGAACGTCTGCAAGAACCGGGCGACATGGGCTTGCCGAACCAACCGATAGTCACTTTGCTGAAACCCGATGATTTACGTTTGGAAGCGGCGATTGCTAGCCATTGCGCCGAAACCATCCAATTAGGCATGGTAGTTACAGTTCGCATTGACGCTTTGCATCAAACCTTAACCGGAAAAGTCGACGAAATCGCGCCGGAAACTGACCCACAAACCCGCAGCCAAGCCATCAAAATTAGCTTGCCGCGCACCCAAGGTTTACAACACGGGCAATTCGGCTGGCTGGAATTGGCTTGCCAAGCCGAACAAACTGCGCTGCTGATTCCTGCCACTGCCGTGCTTCATTACGGGCAATTACAAGCGGTTAAAGTGGTGGAAGGCAAACAATGGCATACCCGTCACATCCGTACTGGCAAGGTTTACGGTGAACAGGTTGAAGTGTTGTCTGGTTTGCATGAAGGCGAAACGATTCTGCTAAACGGTGGCTTGTGAAATGAGTATCGAAACTAAAAAAGACAGCCTGACCGTCGCCATCGTCAGGCTGTTCACTACTTCGCATTTGTCCTTGCTGTTCCTGATTATCTCCTTGCTGGCAGGGGCGGTGGCGTTATTTTTGACCCCGCGCGAAGAAGACCCACAAATCATCGTTCCCGTGATGGACGTGTTCGTGCAAGTGCCGGGCGCGTCTGCTGAGGAAGTTGAGAAACAAGTCACCACGCCGCTGGAAACTTTGCTACGGCAAATCCAAGGTGTGGAATATGTTTATTCTGCTTCGCGGCCTGGCGAAGCGGTCGTTACGGTGCGCTATTTGGTCGGTGAAAATCTGGAAAACAGCCTGATCAAGACCCGCGATAAGGTGCTGGCTAACCAAGATATTATTCCGCCAGGCGTTACGAATTGGCTGGTCAAACCTGTCGAAATCGACGATGTGCCGATTTTGATGTTGAGTTTGTCACCCCAACGCTCAGATATGGAAGCGACCGACTTGCGCCGCATCGCCGATGAATTGGTCGAACGTTTGCGCGAAGTCGATAACGTCGGCAAAAGTTGGGTAGTCGGCAGCGCACCACGGCGAATTTCTATTTATCCAGACCCTGCCAAATTACAAGCAGGCAATATTACTTTACTCGACATCCAACAGGCTTTGGCGAAAAACAACGTCAATCTGCCCGTCGGTACGCTCACCGAACAAAACAAAGAATTCAGTCTCGAAGCCGGCCCGCATTACCAAACAGCCGAACAAATCGGCGCAACGGTGGTAAAAGTTTCGGACAACCGTTTGCTGACTTTACGGGATGTCGCAAAAATCATCGACGGCGGCGCAGACACCGTCACTTACACCCGCATCGGTTTTGGCCCAGCAGTCGCGCACATGCAAACCGCCGGAGAAGCTGGCAAGTTACCCGTCGTGGGCGAAGAACGCCCATTAACCACGATAGCCATTGCCAAACGCAAAGGCAGCAACGCCGTTAGTGTCGCCGAAGAAGTCTTGAAAGTGACCGAACAGCTCAAAGGCACGTTAATTCCTGACGATGTGCTGATTACCGTCACCCGCAACTACGGCGAAACTGCCGATCACAAAGTCAATGAATTGGTCATGCACTTAAGCATCGCCATCCTGACTATCATCGTGTTGCTGGCTTTGTCCTTGGGTTTTAAGGAATCGCTGATTGTTTCCTTAGCCGTGCCGATGACCTTCGCCGTCACCTTGCTTTGTGATTATCTGTTCGGCTACACCATCAACCGAGTCACTTTATTCGCGCTGATTTTGTCGCTAGGTTTGCTGGTCGATGACCCCATCGTCGATGTCGAAAACATCCACCGCCACTACAAAATGCGTAAAGAACCGCCGCTGCAAGCCTTGCTGAGCGCCGTTGACGAAATCCGTCCGCCGACTATTTTGGCGACTTTCGCGGTCATCATGTCCTTCGTGCCGATGTTTTTCATCACCGGCATGATGGGCCCGTACATGGCGCCGATGGCGTTTAACGTACCGGTGGCGATGTTGATGTCTTTGGTGATCGCCTTCACGGTCACACCGTGGGCGAGTTTCAAGTTACTGAAAGGCGATTATGGTAAAGACCACGGTGAAGCCTTCGATTTAAAAACCACACGCGGTTTCAAAATCTACCAAGCCATCGTCGCGCCCTTATTGGCGAGCAAAGCCAAAGCGTGGTTATTCTTATTAATAGTCATGATCGCCTTCGTCGCTTCAGCCATGATGGCAGTGACGCGGGTTGTGCCGCTGAAACTCTTGCCCTTCGATAACAAAAACGAATTGCAGCTCATCATCGACATGCCCAAAGGCAGCAGTTTGGAAAGCACCGACGAAGTCGCGGCGGCCTTGGGGCATTATCTTGCCACCGTCAACGAAGTCAGCAGTTACCAACGCTATGTCGGCCTGTCTTCGCCAATGGATTTCAACGGCATGGTGCGCCATTACTATCTGCGCCAAGGTGCGAACGTCGGCGACATCCGTATTGTCTTGGCCGACAAAAAGCACCGCGACCAACCCTCGCATAATATCGCCTTACGCATCAGGCCAGAAATCGAACGTATCAGCAAACACTACGGCGCGAATATCAAAATCGTCGAAATGCCGCCGGGTCCGCCCGTGTTGTCAACGCTAGTCGCCGAAATTTACGGCCCGCCGGAAGCCAGTTATGCCGATTTAATCCAGGTCGCCAAACGGGTGCGCAGCGACATCGAAAAAACGGAAGGCGTGGTCGATGTCGATGATTTTGCCGAAGCCGAACACGGCAAATTGCATTACCTGGTTGACCACGACAAAGCCGCATTGCTGGGCATCAGCACCGCACAAGTCGCGCAAACCCTGCAATTTGCCATCGCGGGCGGCTCAGTGGGCGTGTTGCACATTCCCCAAGAACGCCAACCGTTAACCATCCAATTACAACTACCGCGCGAAGCCCGTTCCTCCGAAGCGGATTTATTGGCCTTGTCAGTGCAAACCGCCAACGGGCAACTGGTGCGCTTAAGTGAAATCGGCAGCTTTAAACACGAACAAGGCGAGCGGGCGATTTACCATAAAAACTTGCAACGCGTCGCTTATATCACGGGCGAAATGGCAGGCCGCAGCCCAGTCGAAGCGATTTTGGATTTGTTCGGCACGTTTGATGAAAAGCCATTGCCGGATGGCTACAAAGCCGAAATGGCAGGCGAAGGCGAGTGGAAAATTACAGTGGACGTATTCCGTGATCTGGGCATCGCCTTCGGCGCGGCGATGGTTATGATTTACGTCTTGCTGGTCGGGCAAACCGGATCGTTGGGCGTACCATTAATCATGATGATCGCCATCCCGTTGACCGTCATCGGCATCATGCCCGGCTTTTGGTTCATCAATTTATTCACCGAACCTGTCGGCGGTTACGCCACGCCAATTTACTTCACCGCCACGGCGATGATCGGCATGATCGCACTGGCGGGCATCGTGGTGCGTAACTCGATTATCCTGATTGATTTTATCGAAAACATTTACCGCAATAATCCGGTGATTAGTTTGGCGGATGCGATAGTCGAAGCGGGCGCAACGCGGTTAAACCCGATATTTTTGACCGCAGCCTCAGCGGTGCTGGGTTCCATGATGATCGTGTTAGACCCGATATTTTCAGGTTTGGCCTGGAGCTTCATCTTCGGCATCATCGCATCAACGTTGTTTTCGCTGGTGGTGATTCCGGTGGTGTATTTCTTGATTAAGCGCAATATGCCTAAGGAAGTCGAGAAAGAAGCTTAAAAGCAATTGTTGAGATCAACGCTGGGCGGGTTATTCAACTCGCCTTAGACTGTGAAAGTATTGCAAAATGCTCTAAGGATTAATGATTGTCCACGAAAAACACGAAAATCACGAAACAATTAAATAATAACTGACGGTTCGCTCATTTTATTCAAAGTTCAATAGATTCAGTTGGTTATAATGGGGTATCGTGTTGTTTTTTAGCAAAATAGCCGAATTTAACCATTAATAATCAAATTGTTATAAAAATGACCGAACCGAGGGTAATAACTTATATTTTAGCTAGTTTTACACTTTCGTGTTTTTTCGTGATTTTCGCTTCGCACTCTTCGGGTCGTGGACATAAAATAATTCTTTCACAGTCTCCAGAGCTTGGGAACGAGCTAAAAGATCAACTACAGCTTCGACGTCCTGCCCAAGCGCTGGGCGGATTCCGCCATCTAGCCAAGGATTTCGAGGTGCTGCGCTTCTGCCGAAAATGTTCTCCGCATCGCCATGGTCAAATTAACGCTTGCAAAATGTGTTTAAACTTTTACCAGAAAACTTCTTGGAACAGATGCCGATGTTCGTGAATTTTTGCGGGAAACGGCGAGCAACGGCAGCCCCTCCAATTTTATTCATGCACTTATTAATAATATTGCCGCCCGCGCCAAAGGTATGACCGAAGTTAAATAGGATGTGCCGACGACAGGAGTCGCGTCTTTTGGCCTTCTGTCCCGTTATATTCGCCTATTTCACCTTTAGCTACCGCGCTCCCGTTGAAATAGCTTAAATTTTCGCCTCCAGCACCATATTGGTCGGTGTCGCCGCAGCGCAGCGGACTTGGTTAAAACCAGCGGCGTTGAGGACTTGGGTGAGCTGTTTTTGTCCGGCCTGTGCGCCTAAGCCCAGGCCGACTTCTTGCGATTTGGAGGCAGGGACGCAGACCATGGTCGAGAATGAATAATAGATTTGTCCCAGTGGATGCAGGTTCTCTTCCAAGCTATCGCCAGCAAACGGTTCCACCAACATGAAAGTGCCGCCATCGGCTAAAGTGCTTGCAATATGAGTGGCGGCGCCGACGGGATCGCCCATGTCGTGCAGGGCGTCGAATATGGTCACCAGGTCATAGTTCTTGCCCGGATAATTCTTCGCGGTTACCACCTCGAAAATCGTATTGCTGGCGACACCAGCGGCGCGTGCTTGCTCGCGGGCATGTTCGATGGAAGGTTCGTGGAAATCAAAGCCGTGGAAAGTCGAATTCGGGAATGCCTTCGCCATTAGGATGGTGGATGAGCCGTGACCGCAACCAACATCGGCGACTTTTGCGCCAGCTTCGAGCTTTTTGCTTACCCCATCCAGCGCGGGCAACCAATTGTCAATCAAATTCATCGCATACATGGGGCGGAAGAAGCGTTCAGTGCCACAGAATAGGCAGGGGCTATGGTCACTCCAAGGCAGACCTTTGCCGGAACGGAATACGCTGGTCAATTTGGGTTCATCGATATAGACCGACATCACTGCTTGAAAAAAGCCTTGCATACAGGCCGGATGGCCTTCTGCGGCGAAAATGACCGCTTGTTCCGGCGACAATGAAAATTTGGCGGATGCGCTATCATATTGGACATAACCCGCAGCGGCATTGGCAGAGAGCCATTCCCGCAGATAGCGTTCGTCCATGCCCGTGCTTTCGGCGAGTTCATGGCTGCTGGCCGGACTGATTTCTAACAGCGCGCTATATAGATCGAGCTTGTCACCGATATAGGCCATCAGCAAACCCAAGGAGCCTGCGACATCGTTGATCACTTTGCCGTGTAATTGTTCTAGTTTACTGGCATCGACTTGGTTTAAATTTAGTGTCATAAGGATTCCTGTTGAGCTAATTGTTGATAAATTTTATTAATCATTGGTAAACACCCGACTCTGCCGGGCAATACTGTTGACTTAAGCAATAGAATTATTGTATCTAGTTGATATTTAATAACAATAAGATAATTCCGAAATGGATAAAAAACATCTCCGGTACTTCTGGGCTTTTACACCCAACTTATCAGCCTG
>Ga0247839_1002565_pt1 | contig 26892 bp, 23 predicted proteins | sample LaCruzMarch2015__6_FD_192405 | JGI IMG/M metagenome (GOLD analysis project Ga0247839, IMG submission 192405) | Freshwater microbial communities from meromictic Lake La Cruz, Castile-La Mancha, Spain - LaCruzMarch2015_16m | ecosystem: Environmental > Aquatic > Freshwater > Lake | place: Spain... | reverse complement strand
TACGGTGCGATCATTAACATCTGTCTCTAATTTTATTAAAGATTCTTCATCAGGGAATTGATGTGCCGTGATTTTCCCCGCAAGAAAACCAGATTTTTTTATAATAATATCGGCTAATTTTTCACAACCAAAAAGTGAAAAAATAATAGGTGATCGTGGCATTGCATATCCCCATTAAAAATTATGACAAATCCATAGGATCAACATCCACATTCCAGCGAATGCCCTTTACTTCCTTTGAAGACACCAACCCTTCTCGTACTTTAGCCAAAACTAAATTTAATTTTTTGCGTGAAGGCGATTTTATGAGTAATTGCATCCGATGCATGCCTGATTTACGTGAAAGTGGCGCCGGAGCTGGACCTAAGGCTTTTATCTCGTGTTGATGAAATTGTGCTTTCAATATATTTAAGAAGTTAAGTAGTGGTGGTATGGCTTTACCTTCAGCGCGAATCATTGAAATATAATGATATGGCGGCAGCTCGGCCTCCTTTCTTGTAGCAAGCAATGATTCTGCAAACGCATCATATCCTTTTTGAATAAGTAAATTAAGCAAAGGATGATTTGGCACATGCGTTTGAATAATTACCTGCCCTTGAAATTCAGCGCGTCCTGCGCGTCCTGAAACTTGAGTTAATAATTGCCCCAACTTCTCTAGCGCCCTAAAATCTTGATTATAAAAACCATTATCCGTATCTAAGACAATAACTAAAGTTAATTTTGGAAAATGATGACCCTTAGCAAGCATTTGTGTACCAACTATTAATTGTGCATTACCATCGTTAATTAACGCTAAACTTTCATCAAGTGCATCTTTTTTCCTAATCTCATCCCTGTCGATTCGTAAAATAGATGTATCTTTAAATACCTCTTTTAAATGTTCATGAATACGTTGCGTACCAGCTCCTACCGGCAATAATTCATGCCCCTTGCAACTTTGACAATGAGCAGGTATTTTCTGCGTAAGTCCACAATGATGGCAAACCAAGATCCCTTTAGTTTTATGCATAGTCAAATGGGCATCACAACCTCGACAATCAGCCATCCACCCACAACTATGACACAATAAAACCGGAGCAAAGCCGCGGCGATTAATAAATACTAAGACCTGATTGTCAGCTTCCAAATGTTTCTTAATTGCTTGTAAAGAGGCTGATGCTAAGCCATGAATTAGATTTTGATTACGAACATCTAAAATCTCATAATGCAATGGTTTACTATTTAAAGCTTTAAAATTTAAACGAAGAATTTTATATTTATTTAAAGCACAATTATGCAAACTTTCTAAGCTTGGGGTAGCTGAGCCTAAAATAATAGGAATATGGCGTAAATGAGCGCGCATTAAGGCGGTATCACGTGCTGAATAGCGAACTCCATCCATTTGCTTAAAAGATATATCATGCTCTTCATCAATTACTATTAAGCCTAAAGATGGCATTGGCGTAAAAATTGCCGCTCGCGTACCGATTACTAATTTTACTGACTCTTCTTTTGCCCAATGAAAGGCAAGCTGCCGCTCGCTATCATTTAACCGAGAATGAATAACTGCCATCGGCTCTTTAAAACGCTCGCTAAATCTAGCTAATAATTGCGGGGTCAAACCAATCTCAGGGACGAGCACTAATACTTGACGACCAAGAGCTAAAACATTTTCAATAACTTGTAAATAAACTTCCGTTTTGCCACTGCCAGTAACACCTTGCAATAAAAATGCTTGGTACGCATGAAGTTCTGCCGAAATTGTTTGCACGGCCACGGCTTGCTCGGGATTTAAAGCCAATGAGTTTTTTTGCCTATATGTGGATAATTTTGGCTTTTCTATCTCTATCGACTTGAAAAGGATCCCACGTTCTTCTAGTGAGTTAAGATTAGCCTTGGTAAACCCTTCATTTAATACTATTTTTTTTGCCAACGGATTTATATTTTCCACAAAATAATCCAAGAGTTCTCGTTGGCGAGGAGAGCGTGAATTTAATAAAGTATAAGCCTCTAATTTATCTATTTTTAAACTGTAAAATTCAGATGAAGGAGGTGGAATATCTTCAAGGCCGCGATATTTTTTAGGAAGTGCTAATGGAATTACTTCTGATAACGGTGATTGATAATAACTACTAACCCAAGAACAAAGTGCTAATATTTCACCCGTTAATAATGGTTTATCATCAATAATTTTTATAATTTCTTTAGTGGTTGCATGAGGATTATCTTTAAACTCCTCGCCGATAATTATCCCCATCCGCTCTTTATTACGAAAAGGAACGATAACCCTGCCACCAAGACAAGGGTTTAAGTCAGTAGCATAATAGTCATAATAATCACGATACGTATGCGGGATGCTAACTTTATATATTAATTTTGCCATGTATGGCTTGCCGATTGACCTGGAGCTGAAAATACTTTCACCACCACACGCTCTATCCGATGTCGCTTTAACTCAGCATCATCTTTTATTAATTCATTAACAAACCATCTTGAAAGCTCCTCAACCGTAATATTGGTAAGTGGCAATAAGGTTATATCTTCTTTAAGAAAAGGTATTTTTTTATGATTAAAGGTAAAATAATAATATTCTTCATCTTCAGCATATTCTAAAAATGGGGAAAATTGTGGCATAAGAAAGGTTTGATTTAACTGCTTACATAAGACATGTACGCGCTCTTTATAATAGCGATAATCAAAGGTCATGCCATTATCTTCAACCCAGGTAGTAAGTGCCAAATATACGGCGTACATATGACCATGCAATGGCTCTCTATTAGTTGCTGAAAAAATAGTAGTGTGCCCCGCGGAAAACTTCATTGACTCTTTTTGTAGTTCAACTGTAGTAAGATATTTAGCCATAATTATAAACTCGCTCGCTTGTCATGCCCTAAAAACCCATTTAAAGGTAAATCCAAATCTTTAGTTAGTGCCATCACCTTAAATAACTCCCCCATTTCAGAAGGCTGCAGTAATAATTTTACTGCCAACTGCATTTTAACATCTAACGTATCGTTTTTATCGTATGGTAACAAACTTAAAAAACCATTACTTAACAAAAAAGCGGCAAGATTTGTATAACCTGCAACATGAAATCCAGCATTATGCGCTACTTCCGCCACATGGGTAAAATCCACATGAGCAGTAATATCCTGCTCGCCTACATGTACTAGTGGATCAACTTTTGCCAAATGACGATGATGACACATTAAAGTACCCTGGCGCCTGTCAGGATGATAATACTCATGACGCGGGAAACCATAATCGATAATAAAAAAAGCGCCTTTATTTAGCATGGCATAAGATTGCTTAATCCAATCATCAATAAATAAATTTACTTCAGATTGATAAGGATATAAAGCCTTAAGCAAAATAGCTTCAACATGTGCTTTTAAGCGTAAATTAACGCAAGGTTTAAATACCTCCAAGAGTTCATTATTTTCATTTAGGGTAATATAACTTTCGCATAAATTATCTTTAGTTTGCAAAAACCGATGCACAGGCATTGCATCTAAAACTTCATTAGCAATTACCACCCCATTAAAAGGCTTAATCGGCCATTCCTTTAACCATTTAACTCTATTAATTAAATGTGGTATTTTAGCATAGATTAAATCTCGTTGTCGGACTTGTAAGTCTGCACTAACCTCTAGAATATGATATTCATCAGGCAGATTATCGAAATGTTCAAGATGAGTTAAAATATCAACGCATAACTTACCAGAACCTGCCCCAAACTCAAATATAATCGGATTTTCTAATCCTGATAATACTTGTTGCAATTGATTAGCAAGCGTTTTACCAAAGAGTGGCGTTAATTCAGGAGCGGTAGTAAAATCTCCATCAACACCAAATTTTTGCAAACCTGAACTATAATAACCAAGAGTTGGTGTATATAAAGCTTGGTGCATAAAATCAACAAAGGGCATGTCACCTTGCTGGCGTATTTGCATACGAATAGAATCTAATAGGCTCATAATAAAATTATTTAGACAAAATAGGAACATACCTTGAATCACGCCAACAAACAAGATACTAAAGTAGCGATAATTACAGGAGCTGCTAGAAGAATAGGAGCCGCTATTGCAAAATATCTTCATGCGTCGGGTTTTAACGTAGTTATTCACTATAATAACTCAAAGGCAGATGCATTAGCTTTAATGCAAAGTTTAAACCTTAAACGCCAAGACAGCGCCATAATTTTACAAGCTAATCTTTGTGTAAATAATGACATTATTAAACTGATAGAAGACACTATAAAATGGGGCAAACGCCTTGATTTATTAGTAAATAATGCTTCTATTTTTATAAAAAACGAGCCTAATGAATTTACTGATAAGACATATAATCTTTTATTTAATACTAATGTATTAGCCCCTTTTTATTTAAGCCAAACAGCATATCAATATCTAGCTCTTAATCAAGGCGCCATAATTAATATAACTGATATTCATGCTGCAAAACCTTTAAAAGACTATGCATTATATTGCCAATCAAAGGCTGCTTTAAATATGCAAACCTTAAGTTTAGCTAAAGAATTTGCCCCTTTTGTCCGTGTAAACGCTGTGGCTCCAGGTGCTATAGCCTGGCCTGAAGGTGAAAATGAGTTATCAATAGAACTGCAAAATAAAATTATAGAAAGCACGCCTCTTAAAAGACATGGCGATCCTATCTACATTGCCAAAGCCGTATTAGCTTTAGCTGAAAATCCATTCATTACCGGGCAAATCTTAAATGTTGATGGTGGACGAAGCTTAACGTAATGGGCAGCATCGCTCATTTAGCCTTGATGGAGCAAAGCGTAATCAAGGTTTATAAACGAAAGACATAATGATATATTGGGGCTTTGTTTTAAATAATGAAAACCTTGATTGCGCTTTGCTCCATCCATATCATTACCCACAAGTCTGCTAATCCTTTATGGGCGAGCATTGTCTGGTTGAATCCGAGCCACGACCGTTAGGAATGGAGATTTTAAGAACTCCACTCCCTAACGGTCGTGGCTCGGAATTCAGCTCACTTGCCAAGATATAGTTAATTTGTGGGTAATTATATGGCTCAATCAAGGCTACAATAATTTTTGATAAGAGAGAAAATGCGCTTATCCGCAAATGATAGTTGGCAAATAACTCTCAATTTCTTTTAAATTTTTTAATTTATAAAAATCTTGCAACTGCTGATCTGTCAGTGACTTCCCAAAATAATAACGCACTAAAGATTTAGATTGTAAAACCGCCTTATGTTCGCTTTCAAGGGTAGCTAATCCTTCTAAATGCGTAATAAAACAATTTATTTTTGTTTCATCTAAAATTTCGATTTGATTTTCTTCTGGAGAAAGCAATTGTTGGTACAACCATGGATTGCCACAACCTGCTCGTGCAATCATAAATGCATCGCATCCCGTTATATCATTAGCATTAGCTAAGGTATTAAGACAACTAAGTGACCCATTTGCGATTACCGGTATTGCAACTGCAGCTTTAATGCGAGCTATTTGCTCTAAATTACAAAGAACATCATAATCATCCTGCCAGTTTCGACCATGCACAATAATTGCATCAACGCCTTCGTCCTCAAGGGCTTTAACTAATTGAATATCACGATCATCACCAAAAATACGTATTTTAACTGTCAAAGGAATATTTATAGCGCGACGCACCTCTTTAACTATCGCAGAAAGCTTGGTTAAATCTTCAAGCAAAGCGCTTCCCGCTCCTTTTTTACGTATTTTAATTTTAGGACAACCACAATTAATATCAATTAAATCAGCTCCCATTTCCTCTAACTTATTCGCCGCGGTTGCCATAATTAAAGGATCAACTCCCGCAATCTGATAACTAAGTGTCTTTTCATTAAGCCCACGAAGTAAATAACGAGAGTTAGCTTTATGTTTATGCAAAATATCATATGCTGAAATCATTTCCGAGACACAAAAGGCAGGCGGGATAAATTGATAATATAATTGCCGAAAAGGGGCTGCACTGTACCCTGCAAGCGGACCTTGAATTAGTCGATTAGCAAATTTCTTTTTGCCTATATTAAAAGACTCATTTAAAAATTTATGCATTTATAATATTTTTGGTTGTTGTTCGTTTAAGCTTATGCCATATTATCCCATAGGACTTGCCAAAATTACCAATCTCTCGATTAGGTTTATGAGTTTAGGAGTCTTAAAATGGATAAATCGTTCATTAGTGCCGAAGAATTACTTAAAATAGCCGCAGAACATGCTTATTGCGCTGAACATCTACTACAACAAAACGCTGAATTAATCATTGAAAATCAAATTGGTATAGATACGCTTTTACCAATTTCAACCCTTATGCATCAAGCATTTGAGCTAACCTTAAAAGCATATTTACTCCATGAAAATCGTCAAATCGGGCAATATAAAAATTTATTTGAGCTAATTGAACTAAACTCCTATCTTGGTCTTTCAAATCATGATATCCAATTACTCAATACCCTCTCGCGCAGCCAAGCATTTCGAAAAGGAGCTGACTATAATCTTTGGAAAAATCGTGAACAAAAACAGGCTTTTTGCGCACAAATAATATCTCTATTTGCGCGCATGCAAGAACTTATGCCGTTAGAGTTACAATCTGATTATAATTAATTATAAAGATTATCACTCATCCTAACTGCAACTCCTTGCTTAAATTGACCCCACTCAAGGATCCGCGCTATTTTTTGTGAGTTGGTTAAATAAATAACGCCAGATTTATCTTTAACACCAATAGCAGGAAATAATAATAACTGATTCAATTGCATTGAAAGGGAAAAACTATCCATTCCTAAAGCATATAACCGATTGTAACTATTAAATTGCTCAGGCCAGTTCCTACTTCCAGTTTGATGGCTGAAAACCCATGGCAAATCACAAAATATAATTCCCTCAAGATCTTTATCTTTTGTAGCATCTGAAACACCTGCATAAACTGATGATGTCGCATAAACTGGCACATCTCCTGCATAGAAATATTTTAATAACGGCATAATTTGCCTAGCTTTTGAAGGATAAGCTACAAGAAAAATCATATCGAAATCCTGTCTTCGACTTGGCTCCGTATGCAAACCTATCAATTTTTTTATTGTTTTAGCGCCTGCCCCACTATCAGATATTTTTAAAAAATTACGCATGCTTTTATTAAGATCATCACTTTGACCATAATGAAGCGTATCAATAATTATCCCGCCATTAGCACCCCATTGATTAGCAAAAGCTAAACGCACATCCTCGCCCCATGGTCCTTCAGGCACAATAATCAAAGCTTTCGAAAAACCATTTTTTCGTGCTTTGGTAGCAACTTGTCGCGCCTCACTAGTCGGTGATAAACCAAATTGATATGCATGTGGTGTAGGATTTTTATTAACGTCATTTAATAACAAAGTTGGCACAGGGTGATTTAATATAGCAATTTTTGCTACATTTGCTTTATCAAGAGGTCCTACAATAAAATTTGCTCCTTCAGCTAATGCATGAGTATATAAATCTTCAATCTTTGTGGTATTTGTATCATAAAGAAGAACTTTAGGAGGAACAGGCATTCGCGCCTCATTTAACGCCGCCATAAATCCATCCTTTATTGCTTCCCCAGGTCCCATTAGCGTCCCTGTAAGCGGCAATAATAATGCTATTTGTTTTGGTTGAGGAAAAAGATTTTCCGCATTTTGCGGCGATGATAAAATAAAATTACCCGGATGATTTGGAAAATGATCTTTCCACCTCTCAATTTGAGAAAGCATCGAAGCTGGATCTAAGTAGTTTTTACGCGCAATTAACGCTAATTGCATCCAACCTTCTAATAAAGAATCAGGTGTTGCTTCAAGGGCTATGGTACTAAGTTCTGCCACTGGCATTTTGGTAAGAGTAAGCCATAATGCGCGGCGATTATTATCTTTTGAAACGTCATCAGGTAAAATACTCTCTAACTTAATTCTCTCAAGGAGCGCCTCTTTACTATTTCCTATTTCTTGATAAGAAAGCCCAAGGATTTCATGATACTGAGCTTGATAATAAATTGGCTCATTTTTTAAATCTTCTACCTTTGAAAGTTTAAGAATCGCAAATTTTGGTTGCTCATTAATTAAATCTATTTTTGCTAATAATATTTTTTTTTGATTATTAAGACCTAGCGGTAAATCACTTAAATTCGATAAAATTGTAAGCGCATCATGCCACTTAGCATCGTAAATCAATCTCCCTGCAGCTTTTATAAGAAGCGATTGTTGCTCAATACCAGTTTGATTTTTTGCCAAGTCTAGGTATGCTTCTGCAGTCATGGTATAAGGACTATTTAAGGGTTGATGTGGACTAGACTCATGATTTGCCAAAGCAATGTTGCTACAAAATATAAATAGAAATACACAAACTAATTTTTGTTGAAATGACATTAATTTTTTTAACTGATAATTTATTAACATATTAGGCCTAAATACCAAGATCTAATTCAAGAGGATAAACTATGACGGACAGATCAGCAACTACTGCAGGGATCCTTTACATAGTCGCCACCCCAATTGGTAATCGAGAAGACATAACTTTAAGAGCTATAAGCACCTTACAATCTGTAGATTTTATTCTTGCAGAAGACACTCGTCACTCAGGCCAACTTTTATCACATTTAAATATAAAAAAACCCTTGGTTTCTTTACATGCGCATAATGAAGCTAGTAAAAATGACTATGTTATTGATCTCTTAAATAAAGGGCAATCCTGCGCTTTAATTAGTGATGCCGGTACGCCATTAATAAGCGACCCTGGGTTTTTACTAGTAAGAGCTGCTCGTAAATCAGATATTAAAGTTGTCCCAATTCCTGGGGCATCAGCGCTAATAACAGCCTTATCTGCTGCAGGAGTTGCAGCTGACACCTTTACTTTTAGTGGTTTTTTACCAGCAAAACACTTAAATCGCGTAGAAAAACTTAAAAAACTTACAAATATAAAACATACTCTAATATTTTATGAATCAACCCATAGGATAATTGAAAGTATTGAAGATATTGCTCTTATTTTTGGAGAAAACTGTGAACTTTTATTAGCAAAAGAGTTAACTAAAACCTTTGAGAACTTTATTTCAGGATCTTGTAATGACGTAAAATCTTGGCTTTTAAGTGATCTTAATCATTGCAAAGGCGAATTCGTCTTAATAATCCCACCTCGTCAAGAAGAAGCTAAGCCCGAGGAAAACACCAATCTACTCAAAACTCTACTAGCAGAACTACCATTAAAACAAGCAGTTAAAATCGCAAGCACATTAACTGGCGGTAATAAAAATGAGCTTTATAAATTGGCTTTAACTTTACAATCGTAGCGTGGTTCCTCAAAGAAGAACATATTCCCGCCTGCGCGGGAACGACAAACATAAAAAATATACGCAGTATTTATTAAATACCTGCCGCGACTACTCTATCTGTTATATCAATTGGCTCTGTTACTTGATAAGGATAAGGCAAACTTTGATTTCCTGAATTGATAGCAGAAGGCAATATTTTAACAATACCATGAACATATTCATAACCAACATAAGCTAGAGTTAAAGCTAATGCTGCGGGCCAAGAAGTAGCAAATGCAGAGACTATAAAAAATGGCATTACTATATTTTTGCCCATGTTAAAGTAAAAGTCATTACGTGCAGTATTGAAAAGTGCTTGTGCTTTATCTTTTCTATTCTCACCTTTAGAATCTTCTTGCATTAAATGTAAGGCCTTCTCTCTATAGTTACCGTATGCATCTGAAGTAAGATACATGGCAACGGCTACTGTACAACAAAATAAACAAATTAAAGTGGTCGCGGGAGTTGCTAAAATAAACGATGCCGTAAAGCTTGTAGTTAATATTGTTGATGCTGCCGCACTAAACATTAAACTTGCATTAGCTTTTTGAAAATTACCTTCTGTTAAGGCCAATTCCTCTTTTAACACATCAATATGTTTAGAATCCAAATCTGATTTAGATTCTTGACGGTATCTATTTATTTCTGCAGTTAACTGAGATTTTTTTAATAAATATTCTTTTTCAATTCTACATCTTTGATACATTACTATTGAAAAATCAAAAATTAAAAATCCTAAAGTAAGCCAATTAGCAGCAGCTGCAGATATTTGTGATATTCCTGGGAAATTAGTTACGAAATTTACTGTTCCCCAAGCAATATCATTTAACATGACAATATGACGCTTATCTAACTCATGAAAAAACCTAGTCTTCATGTCTGTATTTGATTGCATCAAAGTATGTTTAAGCATGATTCCTGTATTGATCATTAAGCGCATGGCAAATAAACCTACGCTCAATATATTGAATATTGGAGAAACTGAATTTATAGTAGCAACCATCCCATCAATATTAATTTGAGAGCCTGACATTTTACTTAAAGTTTCAATCCATTTTATTTCATTAGCAAAAAGGAGAAATTGTTTCACCGTCGAGCGACAAAAAGCATAATTAATACGATTCAAATTTACATAACCTAACCAATTACGAATCTTTGTAGTATGAAATGGAGTACTAGCTAATTCTTTAAGATCATCTAGTATCTTTTTATTTAAAGCTTTTAAAAAATCATCTTCATTTTTAGGAAGTGCCTTACCCTCACAAATATCTTTTAGCTCATCACTTAATTTATTATATTTTTCAACAGCAATATTATTACCATATGCTAGATAATAATTTTTCATCATTAAAGAACAATAAAAGCAGTAGACCCAAAATTCCTTTCTATCTTTGCCATTTTCTTTAAGTGTTGTGAATAATTGATTAAATTCTTCTTCAATAAGAGAGAGATTAGATTGTAAAAATTTATATTCTTTTTGTGCAGCGCATTTTTGTGCCAACTTTACATTTATAGTTTTAATGTCATTAGCAAAAAAATCTTGCCTATCAATATTAAATTCTCTAAATTTAGGTGAATTAGCCATAATTAAATCCAAAATATACGATTAATATAGGGCAATATTATTTATAAAATAGTCATTCCGACAAAGGAATTGTTGCTAGATTAACATTTGTCATTCCCATGAATGCGGGGAATCAATCTATAATTTAGCTCCATGCAATTTATTGTATAGATTCCCGCATTTGCGGGAATGACGCATATTTTTCGCAGAAATGACGATTATAAATTTAATTGAACAAAATATAACAAATTGAACAAAATGAAATCTTTACCCTGAAAGTTAATACAATAACATAACTTTCTGGCAATAAACAAGCTTTTATGTATTTTATTTTTTCATTTTGGGCGTAAAAGGTGTTTTTTCAATCACTTACCGATACAAAAACTTGAGAAAATTTCCCCTAAAAGATCATCAGAGGTAAATTCGCCAGTAATTTCACATAGTGATTGATGGGCTAGGCGTAAATCTTCCGCCAATAGCTCTCCTGCGCGATGAGTGATTAATTGATGTCGACCTGCTAGTAATAAAGCGTTTGCCTTATCTAACGCATCTAAATGGCGTCTTCTTGCTAAGAAAGTACCTTCATCAGGATTAAAACCTACAACTTCTTTAATTTTTTCTTTTAATAAATTAATTCCTATTCCAGATTTTGCTGAAATATAAATTCCATCATCATCTTTTTTATCTAAGTTTTTCAATTTATCAATTTTATTAAACACACGAATAATAGGAATATTTCCAGGTATCTTAGTATTTAAATCAAAAGTTAGTTGATTTGAATTTATATTATAATCACTAGCATCCATGACCAATAATAAACAATCAGCCTGACTTACTTCATGCAAAGCACGTCTTATTCCTTCCTTTTCAACTAGATCATCGCTATCTCTAAGGCCCGCTGTATCAATAAGATTTATAGGTAAATCATCTAGTAAAATTTGCTCGCGCATTACATCACGAGTAGTTCCTGCAATATCTGTAACTATTGATACATCGCGCTTAGCTAAATAATTAATTAAAGTAGATTTTCCAACATTAGGAGATCCTGCAATTACTACAGAAATACCTTCGCGCAGCATTGAACCTTGAGTAGCTGATTTTTTAATTTCTTCTAAATCATTTAAAATATTATCAAGCATCGTTGATACTTTACTATCATTTAAAAAATCTATTTCCTCTTCAGGGAAATCAATCGCTGCCTCAACATATAAGCGCAAATTAATTAACTTTTCATTAAGATTTGTTATTTTTAAAGAAAAGTCGCCCTGCAAAGAACGCATAGCTAATCTTGCAGCATTTTCTGAACTTGCTTGAATTAAATCAGCTATAGCTTCAGCTTGAGTTAAATCCATTTTATCATTTAAAAAAGCACGCTCTGAAAACTCACCAGGACGCGCAAGTCGCGCACCTAATAAAATACAAGCTTTTAAAATTCTATCTAATACTATAGGAGAGCCATGTCCATGAAGTTCAATAACATCTTCGCCAGTAAATGAATGTGGTCCTTTAAAAAATAATAATAGACCTTTATCTAATAACTCACCTTCGTCATTATAAAATGAGCAATAATTAATAGTGCGAGGATAAAAAGATTTAGATCCAATGATTTTTTGGCCGATATTTACGGCTTCTTTGCCAGAGATACGAATAATAGCGATGCCACCACGACCAGGTGCGGTAGCAACCGCCACAATTGTATCTATGTTCATTTACTTAGCGATTGCTAATTTTGCAGGTTTATCTTCACTATATTTTCGTGTGATATACCATTGTTGCAGAATAGATAAGGAGTTATTAACTATCCAATAAAGTACTAAGCCTGATGGGAAATTCCAAAATAGTCCAGTAAACAAAATCGGTAAAAACATCATTATTTTAGCCTGCATAGGATCAGGAGGTGCTGGATTTAATCTTTGCTGAATAAGCATAGTAGCACCCATTATTACTGGTAAAATATGAAATGGATCAGGCAATGCTAAATCTTTTATCCAAAAAATAAATGGTGCTTGACGTAATTCAACAGATTCCAATAATACCCAATAAAGTGCGATAAAAACTGGGATTTGAATAACTATTGGTAAACAACCACCTAAAGGATTAACTTTTTCCTGACGATAAAGTTCCATAGTAGCTTGGCTAATTTTAGCCTTATCATCACCAAAACGCTCGCGTAAAGCTAATAATTTAGGTTGCAACTTACGCATATTAGCCATTGATTTATAACTTGTAGCTGACAATCGATAAAAGGCTAATTTTATCAAAAAGGTAACGAGTACTATTGACCATCCCCAATTACCAATTATCGAGTAAATAGCTTTCATTAAAGAGAATAGTAAAGATGAAATAAACCATAGCCAACCATAATCAACCGTTAAATCAAGGCTTGGGGATATTTCTTTCAAAACGCTAGTTATTTCTGGGCCTAAATATAATCTTGATCCTATTTCTGCTGTTTTTGAAGGTTCTATAACTAATGCTTTAGATACCGCACCAATAGTATAATCACCATTCAAAGCTCTTGTATAAAAATTAGATTTACTCTCTGCAAGTGGTGCCCAAGCAGTTAAAAAATAATGCTGCTGCATGGCTATCCAACCACCAGTTACATCAACGTTCAAATTAGATTTATCAATATCTTTAAAAGCTAGTTTTTTATACTTGGTTTGGCCTGGATTTGAATAAGAAGCGCCAGTAAAAGAACCTACATGAAACATAGATGATTTATCTTCAGTAGGTGAACTACGCTCTAATTGCGTATTCATATATCCCTTCCAAGTATCAAATCCTTCGTTAGTTAGTAAATAACGAACGTTGATAAGATAACTTCCCTTTGTAAATTCAAATTCCTTTTTTATCAATAGGTTATTAGTGTTTCTTCCAGATAATGTAACAATAAGTTTATCTTGCCCATCTCTCATTTGATATGATTCTTCTGCAGATGTATATTCAGCATCAGCATTTTCTATTTCTCTTCCATTAACTACAAAAAGACTAGAATTTGCTACATAAAGTTCATCTTTATCAGAAGTTAAAAGAGTAAATGCTTTATCTTTTTCATCAACAGACTCAGGATATTCTAACAATTTAGCATTGATAATATCACCATGTTCTAAATCAATAGCTAAATCTAATACATCGGTTTGTACTTTTATAGATTTTTTTGAATATATCTTTGTATTATTAGATTCTATTTTTTTATCATTGGCCGAATCATCTACAGGAATGCTTGGGAGAATATTTTCATTTGATGATGCTTCATTTACAACTGATTGTTTGCTAATAACATTGGGATTTTCAAGTTGCCAATTATTCCATAAAGTATAACTTACAAAAACTAAAGCAGCGTATAAAATAACTCGTCTTATATCCATTAAACTTTCTCTTTTTTAGGTAATAAAGGATCAAACCCACCTTCTGACCATGGGTGACATCTCAATAAGCGTTTACAAGATAACCATAAGCCCTTAAAAACACCGTAATGTCTAATAGCCTCTAAAGCATAGCTTGAGCAACTAGGGTAAAACCGACAACTCGGTTTTATAAATGGGCTAATAAAATATTGATAAAATTTAATGGGTAAGCAAATTATTTTGCGCACAATTTTTCCCATGCTTTATTCAAACTTTCAATATTTATTAATTTTCTCGCTTTAAAAATATTAATTTTAGCTAAAATTACAATATCAACAGCAGGTAATGAATTTATTCGAAAAGACTCACGAAACAAACGTTTGATATAGTTTCTATCATGAGCCTTAAGAACTTTTTTCTTGGCTATTGCTAAACCAAGCCTTGCATGACCTATATTATTCTCACGATATAATATAATAAATTCTTTAGTTGTTGTTTTTTTAGCTTCTGAAAACACATAGTCAAAAGCAGCTTTATTCAATAAGCGACTTTTTTTATCAAAACTATACACTAAATTATTTAAGCAGATAAACGTAAACGACCTTTCGCACGACGTCTTTTAATTACTAAACGACCAGCACGAGTAGACATACGAAGACGAAATCCATGATCTCTTTTGCGTTTTAAATTAGATGGTTGAAAGGTACGTTTCATGATTAACCTATAATAAATTCTTAAAGAACCCGCAATGATAGGAAATTTTAGATAAGCTGTCAAATAAGAAACATATTATTTATGCGGCTATTATTATAATAAGTTTATATTTTTAAAGATCTATTCTTATTATATAGTAGTAAATTTCTGTTTATTCTCATTTAAAATAGTTTAAATTCAGATGCTTATATGAATTTTACCATGTTGATAACAGCTGTATTTAAAGCTTAATTAAATATGAATAACTAATTATCTTTAATTTTAATATTAGTTATTCAAGGTTATTAGATTAGATATAACTAAGTTATCCATACATTCATTCATATATTTTAATAAATCACTCATCTTAAACTATACAACTTATATAATTTTCTACTTTAATTTTAATATTTTTTAGTTATGACCTTTAGGGTGGGCAAATTCATATCTTGCCCACCAAATTTCTATTAATTTGTTATAAATTATTAAATATTTCAGCATCGCATTATTATAATAAATTAATATTTTAAGATCTTATTCTTATTATATAGTAAGAAAATTCTGTTCATAATCATTTAAATTTAATTTAAATCAATGTGTTGAAAGGATTTTATGATGTTGATAACAGCTGTATTTAAGACAAAGTTAAATATGAATAACTAATTTTCTGTAAATTTAATATTAGTTATTCAAGGTTATTAGATTAGATATACTTATGTTATACATATATCAAATTCTAAGTAGAATGCATTAAATAATATGCACAAAGCATCTTGTTTGTTATACTGTTCCATGCACCATGTAAAATCATTCATTTACCTATTTATATATTTTAATTTAGATAATATAGTATTAGGGTCTATTGATAATTATTACTCCTAATTCCCGTGAGATATGCACTTTAAGTATGTACTTTATAGGTTTTAAGAAAAAATCAATTTCAAAATGCCATGATTTTCTTAAATATTTTAGAAAAGTGTTTAATTGGCGATGTTATTTTGTCTGTTGACAAATTTTTTTTATTAATTCTCCTGAATAACTTCGTGGAGTAATTATCAACAGAACCTATTTATATATGTTTTTTTTAAAATTTAAATTTAATAGTTTTTAGGAGTAAGTTGTGTCTGCAAACGTTTGGCAGAAATGCTTAAGTCTTTTACAAGAAGAATATCCAGCACAGCAATTTAATACTTGGTTACGCCCTTTACAAGCTGAGGGTGAAGAGGATTCATTGGTTTTATTAGCACCTAATCGCTTTGTTGTTGATTGGGTAAAAAAACATTTTTTTGAACGTATTAAAGAGTTAGTTAGTCAAATAAGTGCAGATGCAATTAAATTTGTCAGTATTGAAATTGGCTCAAAAGTTGCACCCGTTAATACTACAGATACTAAAATTGAAAAATCTGAAGCCCCTAGTATTATTACTAGTAAATCAGTATCTAAAAAAACTTCTGATCATTATAAAAATTGTTATCTTAATAAAAAATTTATTTTTGAAAGTTTTGTCGAGGGAAACTCTAACCAATTAGCTCGAGCTGCGTCCTGGCAGGTAGCTGAACGTCCAGGAGATGCTTATAATCCTTTATTTATATATGGCGGAGTGGGTCTAGGTAAAACTCATTTGATGCATGCTATTGGTAATGCCATATTAAAAAACAATCCTGAGGCAAAGGTACTTTATTTACATTCTGAGCGCTTTGTGGCCGACATGGTTAAAGCATTGCAAACAAATGCGATTAATGAATTTAAAAGATTTTATCGTTCTTTAAATGCCTTGCTTATTGATGATATTCAATTTTTTGCAGGAAAAGATAGATCACAAGAAGAGTTTTTTCATACTTTTAATGCCTTATTAGAAGGGCAGCAGCAAATTATTTTAACCTCAGATCGTTATCCTAAAGAAATAGAAGGTGTTGAGGAAAGGCTTAAATCAAGATTTGGTTGGGGTTTAACGGTGGCTGTAGAACCACCGGAATTAGAAACGCGAGTTGCTATTTTAATATCTAAGGCAGAATTATCAAATATTGAATTACCTTATGAAGTTGCTTTTTTTATTGCGAAAAGGATCCGTTCCAATGTTCGTGAACTAGAAGGTGCTTTGCGGCGTGTTATTGCAAATGCACATTTTACTGGCAAGCCTATAACTATAGAATTTGTTAGTGAAGCTTTACGTGATTTATTAGCATTACAAGACAAACTTGTTACAATTGATAATATTCAGAAAACCGTGTCAGAGTATTATAAAGTCAAGGTGGCTGATTTGTTGTCAAAAAGACGCAGTCGATCAATTGCAAGACCACGTCAAATGGCAATGACTTTAGCAAAAGAATTAACTAATCACAGCTTGCCAGAAATTGGTGATCATTTTGGTGGGCGTGATCATACTACAGTTATTCATGCTTGTAGAAAAGTTAAAGAGCTTATTCTTGAAGCAAAAGATATTGCTGAAGACTATAAAAATTTAATGAGAATATTATCTTCTTGATTTGAGGTTAGATATGTTTGAACTTACTATCAGCAAACAACAACTACTTACACCGTTACTAACAGTCGCAGGCGCTGTTGATAAAAAACAATCATTAGCTATTTTATCTAATATTTTATTAAAAATTAATGAAGATAAGTTATTTCTTACTGCTACTGATTTAGAAATTGAAATAACATCTTGTATAGACATCGAGAACAAAAATGGCACTGGTATAATTACGGTTCCCGCAAAAAAATTAATCGACATAGTTCGTTTGCTTGATGATAATGCAAACCCTACAATCAGTTTTAATTCCAATATTGTAACAATAAAAGAAGGAAGATCGGTATTTAAGCTTGCAACATTGCCAGCTAATGATTATCCAAATAGCAAAGAAGATGCTAATGATGCTGAATTTTTAATGAAAAAGTCGGCATTATTACATTTGTTACAAGCCACCCATTTTGCCATGTCACAAAATGATGCGCGTATTTTTTTAAATGGCCTTTTTTTTGAAATAGATGCGCAGAAAATTACAGCGGTAGCAACAGATGGGCATCGTATGGCTATTTGTTATATTCCTTGCCAGCTAAATAATGAACACCAACGCCTTTTAATCCCACGAAATGGCATACAAGAAATATTAAAAATGCTTTCTATAGTGACGGATGAAGAAGTACAAGTATGCATTGGTAAACGCCATTTTAAATTAATAACTAAACAATATACATTTTCAACTAAATTAATTGAAGCCAGGTTTCCACCCTATAACAAAGTTATACCTAAATCACAGGATAAACAGTTAATAATTGATAGAGACTTATTAAAACGTGCTTTATCACGGATTATTATTTTAGCTAATGAGAAGTCACGTGCGGTTTTAATGCATATTCAACCTCAACTTGTAACTTTAATTGCAAATAATCAGGAACAAGAAGAGGCGATTGAATCTATAATTGCAGAAACTAGCGGTGATGAAATTAAAATTGGTATTAATGCCAGTTATTTATTGGATGTTCTTAATAATATTCCTGATGGTGGGGTGAGATTATCGTTAGCTAACAATGATAGTTCAATTTTAGTAGAATCTTTAAAAGATGAAAATTATATGTATATTATTATGCCTATGAAAATATGATCATTGCGGATTTAAATATTCATAATTTACGTAATATTTCATCTTCTAAATTTAAACTTAATGAACAAGCAAATCTTTTCTTTGGTCCGAATGGTAGTGGTAAAACTACTTTGCTTGAGTCTATATATTTGCTTAGTACCGGACACTCATTTAGAACCCGTGAAATCTCACCGTTAGTTAGTAATGGTGAGCAGTCCTTTACAATATTTGCTCGCTCTTTTTCAGATGAAACTATTAGTATTAAAAAATCATTGTCGGGCCCTACACAAGTTAGATTAAATTCAGCCCCTTGTAATAGCTCTAGCGAACTAGCAAAATTTTTACCATGCCAAGTATTTTATCAAGATATTTTTCAGATTATTGATGCGGGCCCTGGGGTGCGGCGTTCTTTGCTCGATTGGGGTTTGTTTCACGTGGAACATTCATACTTGGCAACTTGGAAGTCCTATAACGCAGTATTAAAGCAGCGTAATGCATTGCTGCGTCAAAAAGCCAGTTATCAATATTTTATACCATGGGATAAACAACTAGTAACACTAGCTGAGAGCTTAAATACTCTCAGGTTGGAATATTTTAAAAATTGGAAGTTTAAATTTCAAGAGTTATTGCCAAACCTTACAGACTTACCATGCAATATCGAATACTACAAAGGATGGGATAGAAAGAACACCGGAAAAAATCTTGATGAAATATTAAATGAACAATTTACGCAAGATCAACATCGACAATATACTCATTCTGGCGCACATCAAGCTGATATTAGTTTTGACTTATCTGCTAAAAAAGCAAAACTTCTATTATCACGCGGTCAACAAAAGATTGTATTAATAGCTTTAAAATTAAGCCAGGCAGAGCTAATTGCAAAAGAATGTATATATTTATTAGATGATATAGCTGCAGAACTTGATAACGAACATTTAACAAGATTATTAACCTATTTACAAAAAATTAAAGGGCAGTTATTTCTAACCGCAATGGATGAAAAAACTATAAGTTTTACTAAATATTTAAATCTAATAAATCATAAGCTCGGTTAAACTTTAAAGAGCACCTTAACATTACTAACATATAAAATAATTAATTTAAATATTAACTGTTAAGGAATAATTAAGGTTACCTAGTTTAAAATAAAAAAAATTAATAATAGGGTATGTGATGATAATTAAAAATTTCCATGAATTACTTAGGGGTGTTCTGCATGGCGATTATAAATCATGGATGGCATGGGATAGGTATTTCCATAGTAATTCATTTGACGGCGACCAAATTTATCAAGCTTATACAGAGATTGATTCAATATATGAAGAAAGTAAGCATATAAATCCTAGCTATGCTCATCTATTGGATGCCTATATGGAAGAGCGCTCTTTTGTTTCACGTGTGGAAATGAGTTCATATATTAAACTTTATAATAGAGCCATAGCATTGAATAATGATACAGCAATGTATTTTTTAGGAAATATGTATTTTCATGGACATAGAATGCCAGCTAATCATGAAGAGGCTATCAAACTATATGATAAAGCTATATTAATGGGGAATCCAATGGCAATGTGTAAGCGAGCATTTATGCATGCGCACGGACTTGGCGGTCCTGTAGATATTTCTAAAGCAATTGAATTATATGAACGATCTATTGCTATGGAAAATGATGAAGCAATGAATGATCTTGCTTGTTTGTATAATAAATTTAAGATGTTTGATAATGACCGGATATACGCACTATTCAAACAAGCTATTAGCTATGGAAATTCAACCGCAATGAATAATCTTGCCTATGCATATGAACATAGTAATTGCGCCAAAATTAAATTTTCTGAGGTAGTTGAACTTTATAAACAATCAGTAGAACTATGTAATCCTAGAGCCATGTATAATTTAGCGTTATTGCATTATAAAGGTAAACTAGGTGAGGTTAATGACGCTGAGGCAATTAAACTTTATGATCAAGCTATTGAATATAAATATGCTCCGGCCATGTATAAACGGGCTAAGATGTATAAAAAAGGTTATGGTGGTCCAGTTGATTATGCTGCAGCACTAGAACTTTTTCAAATGGCTGAAAAATTAAAGTATCCTAAAGCAATGAAAATAGATTTTGCAAAATTAGAAAGGTTAATCGAAAAAAAAATCAGGAAGGCTAAGGCTAAAGCTAGTGCTGAAGCCATGCATATTACAGGAGCTGAATCTGTTACTGAAGCCAGACTTAGTAAGGAAGCTGTGCCTGAAACTGAAGCAAGACTTAGTACAGAAGTTGCGTCTGTTACTGCGGCTAGGCTGAGTACAGAAGCTGTGTCTGGCACTGAAATCGGACTTGGCTCTGAGGCACAATTAAGACATGTTGGTTTTTTTGTTTCGGCAGTTCCAGCTCCAGCTGATGGAGAAATAAAACCAAAGCCAGAGAGTCTGCCAGTAACACATAAGGTTGATTTATAACTGAGCACATGCACATAGATTTTGTTTATTAAATTTGGAGCAGTTGACAATTCGTTTTCATGAATTCTCCAAAACATCTACGTCCCGTGGCCATATCATTACCCACAAGTTAATTTTATCTTAGCAAGTGAGCGGAACTCCGAGCCACGACCGTTAGGGAGTGGAGTTCTTAAAATCTCCACTCCCTAACGGTCGTGGCTCGGATTCAACCAGACAATTTAATTTTAAGCGATGGGCGTATGGTAAAGACGAACCTCTTAATTCGTGACGCATATAATCTCGCTGTGTATAATATACTAAATATTTGCTAGAACTATATTTTATATAGAAGTATACACGTTTCATTAAGTATCTATAACAAATTAATATAAGTAGGGTGGACAAAGCTTAATCGTGCCCACCAACTGTGCTTATACATTTAATAACCATTATTTAGCATCAATAATATGAGGTTTCAGGATGATAATTTTTTACAGAGTTTTAATTACTATATTAGTAACCTTTAGTATCACCTCAAACGCGACACTTCCCGCAGATCCTATACAGAGATGCTTAGATATTAGAAGGCTTGTAGACAATACCAATAGGCAAAAAATGGCTGCTAAAGAGCCTGGAGTAATGCGCTTTAAATTTCATAAAGTTTTAGCATCAGAGTTACCTTTAGGTAACCTTAAAGGTAATATGAATGAAGTTATCAAGGCGTTAAATAATCAAATTGAAAATTGCAGTAAAGAACAAGGTGAATTTCAAATCGTAACAATTGCTGAAAGAAAAGTTAAAAGAAAAGAATGGTGCCTTAATACTAATAAAAAAATGCTAACTCTTGCAAAAGCGTCTAATGGTGATTTTAATAAATATATAACATCTATTAAAAATGAATTTGATTGGTATAAAAGTGATGGTTGGCCTGAAAATCATGCTGGATTTAAAAAAGGTCAGTTTCAGTTCACAGCTTATTATGCACCAGCAGCAGTTGAAGCTCGTACAAAACCAGGTGGAAAATTTATATATCCAATCTATTCTAATCCAGGTGTTGTAAAAGTAGCTACGGAAATCAAAAAATTTAACGTGCGTTCTCCTTTATGTGGAGTAGACCCAGTCTCTAAACTGCCACGTAAATTTTGTTTAAAAGATGAAAATGGAATCTATTCTATAGTTCCAGACAGAGAAGAAATTGATCATGGGTCTATAAATAAAAAATATATAATTGGTTATGTTAAAGATCCAAACGATCCAGCTTTTTTAATGGTTCAAGGTTCAGGTTCAGTAAAACTTGATGGAAAGTTATTCCATATTAATTACGTAGTTGATAATGGTAGACCACGTACTATGCTTGGTCGCATAGTTCAATGCGCACAAGATCCTACTTGTGGAGGAAATATTGATGTAATGGAACGATGTGCAAAAAACCCTAAATGTAATGATGAAGCAAAGTTGCGTTGTAATGTTTCTCAAGAAATCAAACATAGTGGCGCATCAGAAACTTTAATCCGTCAATTTTTAGATAACAAAGTTGATAAAGATAAGGCAACAGATTTAAGAAATCGCGACCAAAGCTATGTATTCTTCTCTAAAGAAGATGGAGGACCATATGGATCAGAAGATATTACCATAACTCCCCATGCCTCATGTGCAACAGATCATAAGGTAATTCCTGTGGGCATGAATTTTCTCTATAATTACAAAAACATAACTTCATGGTGTGTGGCCCAAGATGCAGGCGGTGCTATTATGGGAGCTCATGTTGATGTTTATAAGGGTGAGGGTGTTAAGGCCGGCCAGGAGGCAAATGATTTAAACCATCATGGATCTTTATATGTGGCGCTGCCTAAATCAAAATAAAATTTAAAATAGATACTCTGTTGATAATTCATCTTCTGAATATCGACGCCCTGTTGCAATATCATTACCCAGAAGTCTAAATAGATTATGTTTTTGGGGAATTATATGCCCGTGCCCTGTTGGCAGGTCGTCAAATTATTAATTGTAAACAGACCCTTGTATTATGGTGGGAAAAGTAAATTTACTCACCATTGATTTTAGTCTGTAAACCCAAATTTCTGCGACAGAAATATTTTTTTTCATGTGCAATTAAAAAATATCCTATCCTAGTTAATATTCCCTTAATAATTTTTTGTTAGTATTTTGCAAAAATAATAAAAGTATCAAGTGTTTTAATTCTATAGCTATAAATAGAATCACCTTGTGTGTTTTAGGCTCGGCAGTTAGTGTTTTTTGTTATATCGCATTCGGTTATGTATATTTTTGGAGCATGATAATGACATTTTTTACAGAAAAAAAGCCAATATTTACTGAACAACAAAAACAGAAGATTGTAGAATTAATTGATATATTAGATAACTTTAAAAATAAAGTTAAAGAATTAGAAGAAAGATCAAAGAAAGGCAATAAAGATGTTTATAAAGCATATCAAGTTGCATCTAAATTGTGTTCATCATTAATAGATAATACTAAAACATATTTAGAAGATGGAAATGTTTACAATTTAAGAAAGTCTTACGAGCGTTCAATACAAGGCGCTTCAATTCTAAAGCAAGATAGAGCTACTGGTCTTGAATATATTTTTAGATTTATATACGTAGGTATTATTAAACTACTTAATAACCTATCTAAAGATATTGGTCATGCTAAAGATTGGTTCCCAATGCCTGAAACCAAAACAGCAGCTATAGTTATTGATTTTGGTATGAAAGTAAATGAATTAGAAGAAATTTCTCCAGAAGAATTTGAGGAAATTACTGATATTTTAGATTCTAAAAATTCTGAATCTCCCGTTGCATCAATGAAATAAGATATTTGATGTATAAGTCATCCTCTGCCTTCGCAGAGGATGACGAATAATTCCAGGCTAATATCAATTTTTTTATTAAGTAATTTTCAAAGATTCTCACTTTTTATACGAGATAAACTTTATTTAAAATCATTTTTGGTTCAATACTGACATTCGTTAAGTAAAAATGCTAATGTTAAGTTTTATATTACTAAATTATTAATACTGACACTGCATCCTAATATAGGAACCTTTATGAATGAAATTGATATTTTAGATATTTTCTATGACGAGCTAAGAGTTGAAGGACAAAATCGTAATACATTATTTTTAAGTGTTGATGAGATGTTTGTTACTAAGCTTTCGCAAAAACTTAAAATAGAGGTTCAATTAGCTGACGTAGAAAAGTTAGTTGATATATGTATTGCTAATGAGTGGTTAGAGCGAACAACGGCTGATCCTAATTATAAATATCTTTCATTAACTAATGATGGATTAGAGGTCGCTATTGCACAACAGTATAAACGTAAATAAATGGCGATATTCCAAATATAATTAAGCAAAATGCCAATTTATTAGTTCATCATTCCCACTTTCGCGGGAATGATGAACTAATAAAATTTAATCAAATATGAACATCACAGTGGCTATTTTGCGCTAGCGGCTGATGCCGACGCCCCAGCAGTTGGCGCATGTTCGTGCCCTAATAATTCAAAAACAGATTTTAATCTTTCTTCATATTTTACCAGTTGAGCGACATTGGCAGGAAGAGAAAGATCACTCGCTTTTGATATTTCAACAGCAACTCTGAAACAAAGCTCCGCTTCACGTAAATAATCATTTTTATATTTAGGCGCTTCTTTTTGACTGGCATTAAGATAAGCATTGCCTAAATTCCAAGATAAATTAGAAATTCGGTTATCGTATATGATAATAAAATCTTTATCTAAGTCACGATTTATAGTAACAGATGCAAATCTTTCAGAAGATGGATCAAAGTGCCGATAAGAATTTAGAAGGTCTCTTGTTAAGCGCAGAGCATTCTCCCATTTACTAGCAGCATCAGTATATTTTTTTTCTTGATAGGCTTTGAGTCCGGCACTCATTAATCTTTGAATGTACCCATTCAAATTAGTTAGTTCGGTTTTAGGATGAGGTTGAAAAGCGTAGTAGCGCAATGGATTAACAATTTTTAAAAAATCATCTGGTATAGATAAAGCAGCTTTTCTATCAGTTGGTAGAAAAAAACTTGCTCGGCGCCCAAGATCTAACCACTCTACAAATTTAACTACTCTATTTTCTTTATAGGGATTTGTGCTTTCGAATTCTCTGGGATCTAATATGGGTTTAAGGTCGCGGAATATTTTTAATAGTGAATCTCTATCTTCTGGATATAATAATCTTAATATGTCAATGTGACTAAAAAAGAGCTCGTTGAGTAGGAGATCAAATGGTTTTATACCACTGTCTAACCTTGATAAGATCGCATAGAAAGTTTCTCCATAAACGGCTTCTAATTTATCCAACACATCGGTGTCGTTTAACATTACAGCCATATAAATTTGTATATTAACCATCTGAGTTGCAAAGATTGCTCCGGGATAAGGTAATACTTGTCCATAACGGTCAAAATGCTTGGGCAAAATACGTAATTTTGCCCAGTATGTTTCTAAAGCGGCATCATAAGGAAATCCTAAGATTTCATTAGGGTGGATATCTCTGCTTGCTATCATCCATAATGTTCCATCAGGATTTTCTTTAACAGCTAAATTCTCAACTGTCATTTCATCTACAAAATGTTTAAGTGGAGAAAATTCACCAATATGCTGAATGAATCCGGCTAAATTTCCTCGATGACGAGCACTAAAAAATTTTTCTCGGTTTGCTGTAAAAACGTAAAGATCACCAGTTGCAGCTTTCGTACTCATAACACCGTTATAACAAAGAACAGGAGTACCTTTTGCAATTAAACTTTTTGCAAACACACCAAGACCTAGTTCTTCGCCCATGTCACAAACAACTAATTTATCTGATATCGCAGGATCATAGCCTTCCATGTGTACAGGAATTTCAGCCCCATCTTCAGTAATTATGCCATCCGCCCATTTAAATTCATATCCACGCCTTTTACTTACTAGCGCTCCAAATTCATCTTCGGTTAATGAGCGTATTTCAGGGGAATGACATAATAATTTGTCTGCAAATTGGATAGGCATGATGAATAAATTCCTAAAATATTAATAATAATGCGCGGGATTATATATTTTAAATCTTATGATAACCTTAAGGAACGGTGTTGATTTCGTCTTTGCAAGTGTAAGGCTTTATTATGTGGATAATATTGGTCACTCCAGCATGGCGAATAGCAAAATACGATACGCGCAATGAGGCCGTGCTATTAAACACAAATCTTATTAAATTTATCTGCGGACTGGTTTAATTGCTCGTTATTAAGTCTCGTAACACTATCGTTAATATAAGAAAACAGCAACTTATTAAAACAGGATTGTCGCACTCCTTGATTAGGAATTTCCTTTATAGATATAACCGGATATGCTTTGGTTTTAATAAGATCTATTGCGCGCATAATTTCAATATTATGACGATATTGTCGGCATTTAATATGCGAACTTATGCATATAAACCTTAAGCTAAAGATGTTATAATAATTAATATTTTGCCCCTATTGCGATGAGGATATTTAATGAGTGTTGATACCAGTTATGATTCGACCAATATTAAGGTTTTAAAAGGCTTAGATGCCGTAAGAAAACGTCCAGGGATGTATATTGGCGATACCGATGATGGTACTGGTTTGCATCATATGGTGTTTGAAGTGGTTGATAATGCTATCGATGAGGCGCTTGCGGGGCATTGCCATGAAATTACCGTTACTATCCATGCGGATGAATCAGTTACGGTAAAAGATGATGGTCGTGGTATTCCTGTAGATATTCATAAAGAAGAGGGTCGCTCTGCTGCTGAAGTTATTATGACAATTTTGCATGCTGGAGGTAAATTTGACGACAATTCCTATAAGGTTTCTGGTGGTTTGCATGGTGTTGGGGTGTCAGTGGTTAACGCTCTTTCTTCTGAATTGCATTTAGTAATTTATCGGTATGGTAAGGTTCATGAGCAG
>Ga0247839_1002562_pt1 | contig 26913 bp, 32 predicted proteins | sample LaCruzMarch2015__6_FD_192405 | JGI IMG/M metagenome (GOLD analysis project Ga0247839, IMG submission 192405) | Freshwater microbial communities from meromictic Lake La Cruz, Castile-La Mancha, Spain - LaCruzMarch2015_16m | ecosystem: Environmental > Aquatic > Freshwater > Lake | place: Spain... | reverse complement strand
TCCGGCGGCCTGGCAGGGGCCTGATTTAAAAATATCCAAAACCGAATTCAGAAACACTTCCCCACGAAGTCATGTTTCATTGGTTCGGGAAACTACAGAATGAATGTTGCACTACCTGGGCTCTACCCGAGACAAGCCCGATTTGGCTTACTGCCAGGAGATTTTCAAGGTCCTGCAGGCGCACGAGATTGAGCACTTCTTCTACATCGGTGGTAACGACTCGTCGGACACGGTGCGCATCGTGAGCCAGGAGGCCTTAAAGGCCCGCTACCCGCTACGCTGCATTCACATCCCCAAGACGATTGACAACGATTTGGTCGGCAATGACCACACGCCTGGCTTCCCATCGGCGGCGCGCTTTGTGGCACAGGCCTTTGCCGGGGCCAATCTGGACAATGCGGCCCTGCCCGGTGTCTATGTGGGGGTGGTGATGGGGCGCCATGCGGGTTTTTTGACCGCAGCGTCCGCTTTGGGTAAAAAATTCCCCGACGACGGCCCGCACCTGATCTACCTGCCCGAGCGCACCTTTGTGCTGGAGAAGTTTCTTGCCGATGTGAAAGCCACCTACGAGCGCTATGGCCGCTGTGTGATTGCGGTGTCCGAAGGCATCCATGACGCCTCCGGTGCGCCGATTGCCGCACTGCTCGCCAAAGACCTGGAACACGATGCCCATGGCAATGTGCAGCTCTCGGGCAATGGTGCGTTGGCCGACTTGCTGTGCGAAGAGATCAAGTCCAAGTTGAAGATCAAGCGCGTGCGCGGCGACACCTTTGGCTACCTGCAGCGTTCCTTCATTGGCTGCGTGTCGGACGTGGACCAGCGCGAAGCGCGTGAGGTGGGGGAGAAGGCGGTGCAGTTTGCGATGTGGGGTGGGCGCGATGGCTCGGTGGCCATCAAACGCACCGGTTTTTATTCAGTGGACTACGAGCTGCTGCCGCTGGACGCCGTGGCCGGCAAAACGCGGGTGATGGAAGATGAATTCATCTCCACCAATGGCACCGACGTGACCGATGCTTTTCGCATGTACCTGCGCCCCCTGCTGGGCTCCGGCATGCCCGACGCCTTCAGGTTGCGCCACAACCCGGTGGCCAAGGTGCTGCACCGCTGACCCGTGCGCGTCTGGTGCTTGTGGCCTATGGTTCCCTGGCCCACACCAGAAGCAGGTTGTTGGCAGGCATAGCGTGCCGCGCCACCAGCCGCAGGCCAGCCTGTTCAGCCACTTGTTCTACGTCTTCACGCAGCCGAATGCCCCAACTTGGGTCGTGTTCGCGCAGGCTCTGGTCAAACTCGACGTTGCCTGGCGTTGGTGGCACCCCGGTCTCAAAGTAAGGCCCGTATGTCACCAGCATGCCGTTGGCGGCCAGGTGCTGCGCGGCGCCACGCATCAGGGCAGTGCAGGCCTCCCAGGGTGCAATGTGCAACATGTTGGCGCAAAAGATCAAGTCGAATGTGGGCTGCCCGGGCGCCTGCGCAAACCACGGCTCGGTGCGCACATCCAGTTGCATGGCGTCCAGCACGTTGTCCAGCCCGGCTTGCGCCACGCGCACTTCGATGCTGTACAGGGCACCACGGTGCACCTCGGTCGGTTGCCAGGTCCATTGCTGTAGCTGCTCAGCAAACCACACCACATGCTGGCCAGTGCCCGAGGCAATCTCCAGCGCCGTGCCCTGCGCGGGCAGGCATTGCAGCAATACCTCCAAAATGGATTGCTTGTTGCGCTCGGCCGAGGGGCTGAAGTCGGGTTGTGCCATGGCTTAAGGTGCGTAGCGCTGCTGGGAAAAGCTTAGTGGGCAAATTAGTGGGTGATGAACTCGTAGACCACTTCTTCGCTCTCCACCATGTCCAGGATGTCGTTCAACACCTCTTCGTTTTCGGTGCTGGTCCAGGTTTCTTCGGGGTCGGTGGCGAACAGGGGTTCGATGGCAATGTCCAGGTACTGGTTGTCTGGCAGCTTCAACACCTGGCTGCCTTCGGAGGTGTTTGACAGCTCCCAATCGTCGGGTACGGACATTTCCAGCTTGATGGTGACGTGGAGTTTTTTCATGGTTTTCCTTATTTGGTGAGGGGGCGAGGTTAACCGAAACGGGCTGGGGCCGGGTGCGCTCCGCTGGCACGCCCTGTATGAATCGACGTCACTTCATCGCCCTTCAACTTGGTTTGCTCGCTGATATGGATAGATGCGCCATGGGCTGGCGGACCCCATCCCAGGTGCGCCGACTTTGCGTTGGCCCACGCGTTTCACATTGCCAACCACCAAGACGAGATTGTGTTGCTATAAATATAGGAGCTGCTTGCGCAGATACCAAAAGGGCTGGAGGCTGATTTGGCACTTAATTTTTCGTTCGCCCTAAGCGTGTTGAACGTGCCGTCGTCGAGTTCCAATTTTCGCAGCCAAAGAAAAAGGGGGCATGAAAAAGAACGGCTATTTGCAATCTGGGGTTGGAGTCAGGCATGGGCTTGCAAACTCGTTACCACTCCAATTGGTTGAAACCGGGTTGGCGGCTATGCCTGCTCTAGGCCCTCACTGGTCATGGAAAACTGCGATTTGCATCCTCCAGCCCGATCGTTGACCGAGGCATTTTCCTGGTAACTGGGAACTTTGCACAAGCTCTGCGCCGCAGAGATATGGTATCCGTCGCAGGGACTATGTGTTGAGCTGGTTCCCAAGCAGACACCGTAAAGAGCCCCTTCATGCAAAAGGAGTGTTGATTGTCACTGTCAAGTGGCGTAAAGTTCGAAATACCCCATTTAGGAGCCTCTTATGAATGTTTCAAGCTCAAGCAGTCCGTCACTTAAGTCGACGCAACAGCCAACGCAGCTCCAAAAAACACAACAGATGCGTGCACAGGTCCAGCGTGCCGAGCCTGATGTCAAACAGGTTAAGCAGTCGCAGGCAGAACAATCCAAACCGGTGGTCAATACGCAGGGTCAGACGACTGGCCGCCTGCTCAATGTGACAGCCTGAGATCAACATCCAGCAGACGTCGTTATGACAGTACTCGCTGCCACAAACGGTGCAATGTCCTCGCTGCAATCGGCGCTGCTTCGCAGCCGCATTGCAGCAGCCCGTCGCGACGTTGAGCAAGCTGAGTCTTACGCGCAAAGCCTGCGCAGGCAGACCGATGCACAGGAAAACGTGGTTCAACAGGGCCAAAGCCGGGTAAAGGCAGTCGAAAGCGCTGCACAGACTCCCACATCAAACAGCACCAAAGCGAGTGCTCCTGCGCCCCAGCCGGATCCTACCTATATCAATGCCTTGGCAGAAGTCTTTCAGGCTGCCGAACCGATATTGGAGTCGGATCTTTCACCGGTGCAAAAAAGTATTGTTGAGTCTGATTTGCTGGCGAGGACCAATAAGGCATGGGACTCTTCGCAGCCTACCCCGCCTAGCCCAGCGCCCTACCAGTCGACAGTATTCCAGAGCCCATCTCAAATCATGGGGCGCGTGTTGGACGTAAGCGCATAACTGGTGGGCTTTAAAAAAGGAAAAAAAAAGGGGCCGGGCTCGCATTAACGAAACATCCGAACGTTTAGATGTGACTTTCTATGCTATCAATATAGGAGCTGCTTGCGCATATCCCTAAAGGGCTGGAGCCCGATTTGGCACTTAATTTTGCCGCCAACAAGCCGCCATGCTGCTCCCGTATCACACGTTCACTCCGACCGCAGCGCCTCCACCGGGTCGAGCCGGGCTGCGTTGCGGGCTGGCAGCACACCGGCCAGTAGGCCGATGGCAATGGCAATGCCCTCGGCCAAAAAAACAAAGGTTAACGGGGTGTGCACTGGCAGGGCGGGCACCGCCAGGTGAATGATCTGGGCAAGCCCAAACCCTAGCGCCAGGCCCATCGCCCCGCCAATGGCGGACAAGGTGACCGCCTCACCCAGAAACAGCGCCAAAATGGTTCTGCGCGGGGCGCCCAGTGCCACCATCAGGCCGATCTCTCCGGTGCGTTCGCTTACCGCAATGGTCATGATGGTGACGATGCCCACGCCGCCCACCATTAGTGAAATGCCGCCCAGCGCGCCCACCGCCATGGTCAGGATGTCCAGAATGTTGGACAGCGTGCGCAGCATGTCCTCCTGGGTGGTGATGGTGAAGTCTTCGCGCCCATGCCGGGCGCTGAGGGTGCTTTTGACGGCGGCAATGATGCGCGCCGCCGGGATGCCCTCTTCGTAAGCCAGGTCGATCTTCATCATGCCGTCGCGGTTGTACAGCTCCAGCGCACGCGCGGTGGGGATGTAGGCCGCATCGTCCAGATCGACCCCCAAAAACTGGCCCTTGGCCTCCAGCACGCCAATCACCCGAAACTGCAGGTTTCCCACCCGCACCCGAGCGCCCAGCGGGTTGGCGCTGCCAAACAACTCAGACTTGAGCTTGGAGCCCAGCACGACAAAGGCGCGGGCGTTTTCCAGCGCCTCTGCCGGCAAGAATTGGCCGGTTTTAACCTTGATGTTGTAGACCCTGGCCATGTCAGCACCCACGCCGTTGACGGTGGTGCGGCGCAAACGGCCATTGGCCCCCACTTCGGTGTTGCCCCACACCGTCGCGGTCATGCCCGTCACATACGGCAGGTTCGACAGCGCCCGCGCATCGTCCAGCGTCAGCGGCCGCACAGAGGAGGGGATGCCGGTGGGCGCAGGGCCGGATGTCTTGACCTTGCCCGGTGAGATGCTGGCGATGTTGGTGCCAAACTGGGTGAACTCGGCCAGCACAAAGCGGTGAATGCCCTCACCAATCGAGGTCAGCAAGATGACCGACGCAATGCCCACTGCAATACCCAGCAGCGTTAGAAAACTGCGCAGGCGCTGCGCCGTGACGGCGCGTAGGGCGAGGCGGATGGCATCGGGGAGCAGCATGGCTGGTTAGCGTCGGTTATCGCTTGGACAGTGCCTGCACCGGGTCCAGTTGCGCGGCGCGGCGCGCGGGCAATACGCCAAACAAAATGCCTGTTACCAGTGCGGTGGCCAGCCCGGCCAATACGGCCCAGTCTGGCGGGTAAGCCGGGAACGTGGGGTACAGCAGGCGAATCAGCGCTGCGGCCAGTTGTCCCAGCACATAGCCCACCAAGGCACCGGCCAGCGACAGCATGCTGGCCTCGGTCAAAAAAATCAGCCGGATGCCGCCGCCCGTGGCCCCCAGCGCTTTGAGCAGGCCGATCTCGCTGGTGCGTTGGCTGACTGAGACCAGCATCACGTTCATCACCAAAATACCGGCCACTGCCAGACTAATGGCCGCAATGCCTGCCACGCCCAGGGTGAGCGCGCCCAGCAGGCGGTCGAATGTGGCCAGCACGGCGTCCTGGGTGATGACGGTCACATCCTGCTCGCCGTCATGGCGTACCTTCAGGATCTCGGCCACCTGCACCTTGGCCGCCTCAATGGAGTCGCGGCCGTTGGCCTCCACCAAAATACGAAATAGCGTGTTGCTGTTGAACATGGCTTGCGCCAGCGACACCGGCACAAACACCAGCTCATCGGTGTTCATGCTCAGGCCTTGCCCGCTGGCCGCCAGCACACCCACGATGCGAAAGCGCCGGTCGCCAATGCGCACCAGTTGGCCCAGAGACGGCGCACTGCCAAACATCTCGTCGCGCACCTTGGCCCCAATCACCGCCTCAGCAGCACCCCGGCGCCAATCCCCGGCGGCCAGAAAGCGGCCCTGGGCCATCGCCAAATGCCGCACCTCGGTGTACTGCGATACCGTGCCCGCAATCATCACCTCGCGCAACTTGCCGCCCGCGCTGATTTCGGAGGTGCCAACTGCCAGCGGGGCCACGCGGCTGACCGCGCTAGCGCGTTGCAACGCCTGCGCGTCGTCAATGGTTAGGTCGCGCGGGGTGTTGGTAATGGCGTTGCCGGGGTTGAAGCCGCCGGTTTGCGAGCGTCCGGGCAGCACAATGACCAAATTGCTGCCCAGGCTGGAGAACTCGTTCATCACATAACGCCGGGCACCATCGCCTAAGGCGGTTAGCACCACCACGGCGGCCACGCCAATGGCCATGGCCAGCACCAGCAGCGAGGCCCGCAGCGGGTTGCCGGTGGCCGCCATGCGCGCAAAACGAATCAGGTCGGCACTGCGCATGGGATGGCATCCGGGTGTTGGCGCTTGTCTTGTTGGATGGCGCCGTCTTCCATCATCAACTGGCGGTGCGCGCGTGCGCCCAAAGCGCTGTCGTGGGTGACCATGATCAGGGTCACGCCGCTTGCGTTGAGCGCTTCCAGCAGGCGAATCACCTCTTCGCCGGTGGCGCGGTCCAGGTTGCCGGTGGGCTCATCCGCCAAGATCATGGCGGGCTGCATGATGGTGGCGCGCGCAATGGCCACGCGCTGGCGCTGCCCGCCCGACAGTTCATCGGGGCGGTGGTCGGCGCGGTTTTCCAGGCCGTAGTCTTTCAATGCCTGCTTCACCCGCAGGGCGCGCTGCGCCGGGGCCAAGCCCGCCAACACCATGGGCAGGGCAATGTTTTCGGCGGCACTCAGGCGCGGCACCAGGTGAAAGCTCTGGAATACAAAGCCAATGCGCTCGCTGCGCACGCGGGCCTGCTCGTCGGGCGAGAGCGTGGTCACATCGCGCCCCTCCAGCCGGTACACACCGGTGTTGGGCCGGTCCAGCAGACCCAGCAGGTTCAGCAGGGTGGACTTGCCCGAGCCCGACGGGCCCATCACCGCCACGTATTCCCCGGCCCCAATGGATAGGTTCAAGTCGCGCAGCGCATGCACATCGGAGTCGCCCAGGTGGAACACCCGCTCAATCCCCGCCAGCTCAATTTGTGCGGCGCTCATTTCTTGACGTTGTCATCGGCCACAAACGTGACACCTGCTTTGATGCCTTCGCGCTCCAGCGAGGTGACCACCTGGTCGCCTGCAGCCAGCCCTTCAAGCACCTCGGTGAATTCCCAATTCGCCAGCCCGGTCTTGATTTTGCGTTCCTGCAAGGTGCCGTCCGACCCTGCCAGCAACACTTTGCCCCCTTCTTGCAGAGCCGAGGTCGGCACGCGCACCACTTTGTCACGCACGGCCAGCACCACCTCCACGTCGGCGCTGTAGCCCACCAGCAGGCGGGGTGGGGCCTTATCGGCGTCCAGCGTGGCCTCAATATCCACGGTGCGGGCCTGCTTTTCCACGGCCGACACATAGGGTGCCACGCGCTTGACCGTGCCGGGGAAGGACTGCTTGGGCAACGCGTCAAAGCTGATGCGCACCACCTGGCCGGCGGTGATCTTGGGTGCGTCCACCTCGTCCATCGGGGCGCGAACATACAGGCAACTGTCGTCGATCAGGTCGATAGCGGGTGGGGTGGGTACGCCGGGGGGCGAGGGCGTGGAGTATTCGCCCACCTCGCCCACAATCTTGGCGATGGTGCCTGCAAAGGGGGCATACAGCACGGTACGGCTTTGTTCCACACGCGTGGCGTTGACGCGGGCCTGTGTTTGGGCCACATCGGCCTTGGCCGCGTCACAACCGGCACGCCGGGCCTGGGCCTCGGCGCGGGCCTGCTCGTCGCGTGAGCCGGATACAAAACCCTGCTGAAACAAGGACGTTTGCCGCTGGGATTCGTGCTCGGCGTTGGCCGCCACGGTGCAGGCCTCCGTCACGCGTCTGCGGGCGGTCTCCACCTGCGCCATGGCCAGCGTGCTTTGCGCCTGTTGGTCGTCGTTCCACAGCTTCATCAGCAACTGGCCCTTTTTGACCTTGTCGCCTTCTTTGACCGCCAGAATTTCAATGCGCCCACCCATGGTGGCCGACAGCTTGGTGCGCATGCAGGCCTCCACCGTGCCGGCGCGGGTGTTGGCAATGCTGGACTCGACCTGACCCTGGTCAATGGTGGTCAGCATCACCGCAATCGGCTTGGGGCGCTTAAGCCACCAGAGCCCAGCGCCCAGCAGGCAGACAACGAGCAGGGCAAGCAACAGGCGGCGAATCAGGGTGGGGGACATGGCAAAGTCTTCTAACGAGGTGACTTTTCATTCTAGGCAGCACCACCGTCGGCGACTTGACTTGGCTCAATCCTCCTGCTCAGGGCTGGCTAGCTGGCCGTTGCCTCGCCCCAGTAGTGAAAGGTGAATGGGCGCGGCCCGGGCAGGTAGCGCGTTTGCAGCTCGGGCAGGGTGAAACCTGCCGCCACAAGCAGGGCTGGAATGTCGCGACCCAGGTGGCAGCCGCCCGCCAACGGGCCCCACACGGGTTGCAGCCGCTCTTGCCAGCGCTGCACCGATGCATCGGGCGCCCGCCCGTGCTCGCAAAACAAGAGCTTGCCGGTGGGCGCCAGCACGCGGCGCATCTCCAGCAGCGCGGCAGGGGCATCGGGAATGGTGCACAGCGTGTAGGTGATCAGCACCGTGTCAAAACTGCCATCGGGCAGTGGAATTTTCTCGGCGGACAGCCCCACCAAGTCCACCGGCAGGCCCGCCTGCGCAATACGTTCTTGCGCCAGCGGGTGCAATTGCAGCGCCGGGTCCAGGCCGGTGATGTGGGTCACTTGCGTCTTGTCGTAGTAGCGCATGTTCAGCCCGGTGCCAATGCCCACCTCCAGCACGCGCCCCCGCGCTTGCGGCACCACCAGCTGGCGCATGCGCCCAATCATGGGCATGCCACAGGCGAAGTCCAGGGCTTTGGGCAGGATGTGACGTTCGTACCAGTTTGAGGACATTTTTTAAGCGATATTGGCCTAAAGTGGCCGTGGAATGTGCGCAGGTAGCTATTAAATTTATAGCAATTGATGATGCTATTAATTACTCGCCTTCCTAGGGCTGTGAGGTTTGGCAAAGGCTTTGCGCACCACGGCTGCCCCGGCGCCGCTGCCGCTGCCGCTGTCGGGCGCAGTGGCGCTGGCGGTGGCGACGGTTTGGGTTGGTGTGCAGCTGAGTTAGGCAAAGGTGTTGGCCAGTTCTTTCTTCAGGGTTTGCAGTTGCAGGATATGGGTGTCGATCTGCGCCATTTTGGCCTGAAACTGCACCTCAATATCGGCGCGCCCGAATTTGCCTTGGGCTAGTTGGGGCAGGATGTTCCGAATCTCGGCCAGCGAGAAGCCCAAGGCCTGCGCCCCGCGCACAAAACGCAAGGCGCCAGCATGGGTCTCGGTATAGAGCCGGTAGCCGTTGTCTTGCCGATCCGGGGCACTGATCAGCCGCTGCTTCTCCTAATAGCGCACGGTGTCGGTCGATACGCCGGCGGCTTTTGCCAGTTGGCTGATTTTCATGGCAGCGCCCCCTTTCATGGATCTACGCGGACTTAACTGGGTTGGCGTGCCGCAAAAAGTGCTTGCCCTTGGAGCATAGACCAAGCTTTACTCTGCGTCTTTTACTTCTGTCAGGTCACCCTGTTGCGTTCATTGCTTTTCAATATTTCCGTTGCACTGGCTTGCGCCAGCCCCTCGTTTAGCGCCGCGCCCGCTGGCAATACGCCGCCGCAGGTGGGTTTTGCCATTATCAAGACCTCGCAGGTGGCGGCCACGTCGATCCGCTGGGAGGTGCTGGAGTTCACCTCCGACCCGTTCAAGGGCTATGCGCAAAGCCTGGACCTGTACCAGGACGGCGCGGTGGTGCTGGTGGTGACCATGCCCGCGCCCACGACAGCAAGGTGCAGGACGCTTTGGGCTACTTCCCCCGCTGGGTAAAGTAGCGCAGCGCCCTAACACACTCTCAAATGGCAAACCTCTGGCGATCTGCATCTGCCTAAAAATAAGGCGTGACCCGCAGCGTTAAGCCTGGCGCGGGTCTTGGGGCTTGTGAACACGCTTATCCACAACCTAGCCCACAGAGCCTTGGTGCAAGTATTTTTCTCGTTTGACGCCAAACTCGGCGGGGTACGCCGCCGTTAAAGCCGAAATGCCCCAGGTCGCCTTGGGTCATCCGTGTACCCGTGGCTCCAAGGGGGGAGAAGGCGCTGCATTGCGGGCACGACCCAAGGCGCGTGAAAGGGCCGACACATCGCGGTAGCCGGACTCACGCGCAGCACCTTTGAGGCCCTTGCCGCTGTCGACGGCACGCTGCGCAATATGCAGGCGCAAGTGCGCCAGGTATTTGCCGGGTGAGGTGCGCATGGAGTCTTTAAAGCGCGTTGCAAACGCGGTGCGCGACATACCAGCCAGCGCCGCCAGCGCTGCCAAATCCCAATGGGTTTGCGGGCGCTCATGCATGCCCACCAGGACGGCGGCAAGGCGCGGGTCGGCCAGGCTGGCAATCAAACCACTGTCGGAATGGGGGTGTGCCACCAAATGGCGCAGCAGCCCGACAAACAAAATGTCGCCCGCGCTGGACAGCAGCGCTGGCTGCCCACAACGCGGCGTCGACAGCTCAGAGCACAGCAACGCCACTGCATGGGTCAGTGCCGTGTCGGCCCCCGCCAATGACAGTACGAGGGGCTGGGCAAACTCACGGATCAGCAGCGTGGCGGCTGGCCCCTCCAGTTGCACTTGCAAGGCAACGGCAGGCACAACGCTTGGCCGGGGGCTGGCCCCGGCAATCACCACACTGCCGGGTCCGACCATTTGCGAAGCCTGCCCCGGTCTGGCCAAAACAGCGTCCGCTTGGCTTACCAGGTAGACGCACAGGGTTCGGTCAAGGTTCGTAGCTGGGTCGGAGTCTGCACCCATGACCGTGACCCGCGGCGCGAGCGCGCGTAGCAAGGCTGACAGGCGATCCAGGCGAACAGTGTTTGGCATATTGAACGAATTGCAATGAATACTGTATTTTGATTGGCTAATCGTACTGCAAAATGGAGGATTGAAACCTGAAAGGAACCCACCATGCGCTCCCAGTCCCTCATGCCTCGCTACCCGGTTCCGGCCCTGAACGTAGCACTCACCAACGGTGGACGCTTCGTGTTGGGGGCTACGCCCGGGGATAAGTTTGACCTGCTTGTGTTTTATCGCGGCTTGCATTGCCCCATCTGCGCCAAATATCTGTTGGAGTTGGAGCGGCTGTCACTGGAGTTTGCCAGCCGTGGCGTGCAGGTCGTGGCCATCAGCAGCGATGACGCGGACCGTGCCCAGCAAATGGCTGCCAAGGTGAGCGCTAACGGCGTGCAGTTCGGCTATGGCCTTAGCCTGCGCAGTGCACGGGAGTGGGGCCTGTACATCAGCACCTCGCGCGGCAAAACTTCTATTGGCATTGAAGAGCCCGACTTGTTCTCGGAGCCTGCGGTGTACATCGTGCGCCCGGATGGCACCTTGTATTACGGCGCGGTGCAGACCATGCCGTTTGCCCGCCCCCAGTTTCAGGATTTGATAGGTGCCATCGACTTTGCCGTGGCCAAAGACTACCCCGCACGCGGCGAGTACACCGGCGCGCTTTAGCGCTTGGCCGCCAAGATAGCGCGCCAGGCTGTGTCGGCCTGGGCGCGGTAGGCCTTCCAATCGCCAGCCAGCCAGCGCTGGCGGCCGCGCTCGCCATAGAAAAGGTAGAGCTTGTCGGCAAAAATCTCCCACACCTCACCTACGGTGGGGATCAGGCCTTCTTCCAGTGAGAGCCCATTGGCGCAGTGCCCGTTGTACTGGGGCGTGTAGGCGTCTGGGTTGGCAGCAAACTTTTCGGCGCTGGCCTTGGAGGCGAAATGCCAGTTTGCACCTTTGTGTTGAACAACAAACCTACAGTTTCCCTGCTCAACTTGGTGGCTGGCGCGCGAAATTTGTGTGTAGTACGAAACAGTGTCTTTGCCGCCAATGGCTGTATTGTTGGCCCAACCCGTGCTGACAGGTTCTGCGGCGTGGGCCAAGGAAAAAAGCGCGGTGAGGAGCAGGGTGATCCAGCGAAGTATTTGTGTGTGCATGGCATAAAGAATAGATAACGGCATCTGTTGGTCGCAAAACACCGTTTCTTCTTACATTGCTGCCCTGTTGCGCTGCTGTACCACACGCGACACACCAAAAAGTTACACCACCCTGTTGTGCTTAAAAACAAGGCAGGCCCTGGCAAGCCAAGCGGGGCGCGGCTTTGGCCCCTTGTGAACACGCGTATCCACAACCTAGCCCACAGAGGTTTGGTGCAAGTATTTTTTGCTTCAGACGCCAAACTTGGCGTAATACGCCGCCACGGCCGGGATCTGGGCGATGCGTTGCATGTGGGCGTTGAGCGCGGGCGCTACCTGTTCCACCAAGTCGGCGGGGATATGGTCCAGGCGGCCGGAATTGAGGCCGCGCATTTCCACAAACACCTTCAGGTCGGCAATGGTCAGGCGGTTGTCGGCAAAGTATTCACCACCGTGGGCCAGCAACTGGCTTTGCAACCATGCCAAGTACACGGGCATGGAGCCGTTGACCAGGGCCAAACGCGCCTGCTTTTGCTCTTCACCCGTCATGCGAAAAGTGGGGCCCAGCTTGACGTTGGCCTCTTCCACCACGTACATCACCTCGTCGCACAGCAGTGCTTGGTAGGGGTCGGTGGGGTACAGGCCTGCCAACTTGCCCGCATAGCGCAGGATGGCGTCGCACTGGGTGACTTGTACACCGTCCACCTCCAGCAAGGGCACTTGGCCAAAGGGCGCAGTCTTGCGCACCTCGGCAAACTCGGGAAAGGTAAAGCGGTGGTCTTCAAACGCAATGTCGCCAATGGCCAACGCTAGGCGCACGGGCTCGCCGCGGCCGCCGTGAAAGTCGAAATACGATAGTTTGAGTTGGGGCATGTTAAATCTCCGTAATGTGCAAACGACAGCCGTTTTACAGCGTGGGGTAATCAGTGTAGCCCTTGGCACCGGGTGTGTAGAAGGTGCTGGAGTCGGGTGCGTTCAGTGGTGCGCCGGCCTTGATGCGCTCGGGCAGGTCGGGGTTGGCCAGGAAGCTGGTGCCAAAGGCAACGGCGTCGAGTTTGCCGGCCGAAATGGCTGCCTCAGCCTCTTCGGCGGTGTAGCCCATGTTGCCGATCAGCACGCCTTTGTACTTTTCACGCGCCACGGTCATTACGTCACCCTTTTGCACCTGGAAGAAGTCCGCACGCATCATGTGCAGATAGGCCAGGTTGAAGGCGTTCAGCTTCTCCGCCAGGAAGGCGGTCAGGCCGACGGGGTCGCTGTCCTTCATGCTGTTAAAGCTGTTGAGTGGCGAGAGTCGCAGACCCACGCGGTCCGCACCTATGGCCGCTGTGACTGCGGTCAGCACTTCAAACAGGAAGCGCGCACGGTTTTCCATGGAGCCGCCATAGCTGTCGGTGCGTTGGTTGGGGGTGTCACGCAGGAACTGGTCGATCAGGTAGCCATTGGCGCCATGCACTTCCACACCGTCAAAACCGGCTGCAATGGCGTTTTTGGCACCTTGGGCGTAGGCCTCGACGACGCCCGCAATCTCTTCGGTCGTCAGCGCGTGGGGCACAACGTGGGGTACCTTGCCTGCGGGGGTTTGTACTTCGCCATCAGCGGCAGTGGCGCTGCTCGATACGGTGGGCGCGCCATCATTCAAGCCAGGGTGCGCGGCGCGGCCAGCGTGCCAAATTTGCATGTAGATGCGCCCGCCCTTGGCGTGCACGGCGCTGGTTACATCCTTCCAGGCGGCGATTTGGGCGTCGGAGTAAATGCCGGGTTCGGCGTAAAAGGCCGAGGTGTGTGGTGCCACCATGGTGCACTCGGTAATCAGCAGGCCACCGCTGGCGCGCTGGGCGTAGTACTCGGCCATCAAGGCGTTGGGCATGTGCCCGGCGTCTGCGCGGGTGCGGGTGAGCGGTGCCAACAAAATGCGGTTGGGCAGGGTGATTGGGCCGAGTGTGAGTGGGTTAAATAACATGGTCTAAAAGTAGGTGAGTGCAAAGAGGAGGGCTGTACGGTAACAGTCCGGGGAGCAATGGCAATATGGTGGGGTTATTGCAAAGTGCAATAGGCCAGCCGTTAAAGCGCTGAGCCCGGCTCACTCAAAAATTGAGCTCGGTAAGATTGTCAGAACCCAACGCAAATATTTCATGAACGATTCCCTTTTCTACCCCATCGGTGTTTCTGGTCAACCGTGGGGCGCAGCAGAGCTGGCGCAGTGGCGTGCGTGCCAAGTGCTCCAGCGCAGCTATGCGATGGACGTGCTGACTTCCGTGGACCGCCTGCGCGACCGCTTTGACGTGCTGCCCTATGGCGAGGTCGCCTATGCAGATTCCCGCTTCCCCTTGTTTGCGGTCCGTAGCCGCAATTGGCGTAGCGACTTACCCACCGTGCTGGTGACTGGTGGTGTGCACGGGTATGAGAGCAGCGGTGTGCACGGTGCGTTGCGCTTTGTAGATGCCCATGCGCACAACTACGCGGGTCGGGTGAACCTGCTGGTGGTGCCGTGCGTAAGCCCCTGGGCCTATGAACGCATTCAGCGCTGGAATTTCGATGCCATTGACCCCAACCGCTCTTTCCGCGCAGACAGCCCGGCGCAGGAATCAGCGGCATTAATGCGCTTGATAGAGCCCCTGCGTGGCCAGTTTGCGGCCCACATCGACCTGCACGAAACCACGGATACCGACGAGTCCGAATACCGTCCGGCAGTGGCCGCGCGGGACGGCAAGCCGTTTGAGCCCTGCACCATCCCGGACGGTTTCTATCTGGTCGACGACGCAGCCAATCCCCAGCCAGAGTTCCAGCAGGCGATCCTCGCCGCCGTGGCGCGTGTAACGCACATCGCGCCTGCCGATGGGCAAGGCGGCATCATCGACTCACCGCTGGTGGCGCATGGGGTTATTGAATACGAAATGCTGGCGCTGGGCCTGTGCGCCAGCATCACCGGCGCGCGCTACACCACCACCACCGAGGTCTATCCCGACAGCCCCCGCGCCACGCCGGAGCAATGCATTGCCGCGCAAGTGGCTGCGGTGTGTGCGGGGCTGGAATTTGTGTGCGAAATGGGCTTGCCGTGAACTTTTTAGGCCAGGGTGGGTGACAAATGCAATAGGCAACCGTTGCCCGCCAAAGTCAGTCGATAGGTCGAAATGGTCTTGCTATCCGCAACCACTGTCAATCGCTCCAGGACACCTTTTGCGACCATGAAATCCAGCATTTCTGTGGTCACTTCATGAAATTTTGCCCTTGCTGCAATGTCAGCCAGCGTTGCAACACCCTTGAAGGAATGCAGTGCCCGCATTGCCATAGCCTCGGCTTCAGAAATTTTGGGCATGGGACCAGCGTACGCAGGGCATTGCTGGAGCGGGAATTTGCCGTAGACGCATTTGTACGATTCCTGGATGGTGGCGATGTCTGAGTCTTTATCGCCGGTCAGTTGGAAAGCGTGAAAAACACCACTCTCCTTGGTTCGATAGTCCACTTTGGCCAGAAAAATCGGCAAGCCGCAGTCTTGCGCCACATGGTAAAAGCCGGTTTTCCAGGATGCGACTTTTTCGCGTGTGCCTTCGGGTGTGAAGAGGAAAAATATGCGGCTTTCCTTGTGGCGCTCGACAAATTTTTTGATTTGCGCGACCTGACCTTGGCCTTTGGAAGATCGGTCGATCGGAATCCCGCCAAACCACAAGACAATGGGCCCAACGAAGGGCATTCGACACCAACTGTCCTTGATGGAGAAGTAGATCTTGATGTCAAAAATGATGGCAGCCCCAAGTGCATAAATAATGTCCCAGTTGGACGTATGGGGTGCGGCGATGGTGATGCCGGCGCCTTCAGGTGCAGATGGGGTGGTTTTCCAGCCGGTCAATTTGAACCAGGTCGAAAACACAAATTTGAGCACGACCTTGATAAATTTGACATCGAAAATTGTGCGGTCGCGAATTTCAGGCTTGGATTTTTTGATCATAAAAACACCACTTGGGCGGTGAGGATGCTCAACCGCAGGCGAAAGAGTATCGCATTTATGGCTGTCTATTTGAGCACGGCGCCGACCAGTGCAATACCAATCGACCACAGGTCAATATCGGCGCTGGCATCGCGGGTGAAAAGCGCGTTGCGCTGGGTGCCGGGTTCGCGCAGCGCGTTTTGGCGGTCGCGCTCCAGCATGACCAGCGCGTCGGCAACATCCGGTGCATGGGCGCTGACCGTGGTGGATTTGACGGCATGGGCATAGCCTTGCAGCGCTTTCTCCACAGCCAGGGGGTCCAGCAACGTGAGGGCGGAGCGGCAGTGGGGGCAGGCGTGGTCGCTTCGCAGGTCCACCGGCGCACCGCAACTGCTGCAATGGATCACGGTCACCCGCTTGGCAATGTCGTCAATCTCGGGCTGGGTTAGCAAACGCACAAAGCCCTTCTCGATCATGAACGACGAAAACGCGCTGAAGCGCCCGTGGCCCTTGGCGCACCGGTAGGTGATGTAACGCCCGCTGCGCACCACGTCAAAGCCCTGCGTCAAGGTAGCGGTGCAGCGCGGGCACTGCAACGCTGCCGCCAAGGGTTGGTAAGCCGCCCCACGTTGTTCATGCAGCAGCCTGAACAGATCGGCCACCGCTGCGGCCGACAGCTTCAAATTCTCCTGCGGGTCAATCCACATGCCTTGGCAGTGGAAGCACAGGTCCAGCTCGACGGCTTTGCCGTGGTTGCCGGGCAATGCGTGCATCTGCATGGCAGAACGGCACGAGGGGCAGGGGGTGGGTTGGGGTTGCATGAATGGATTGTGCGCGGAGTGATGGGTTGAGTGTTAACTGGCGCTCAATTCAAAGTTGCCCAGCAATTGGCTGCGGCCATTCAGTATTACTTCTACGCGGTGCAGCCCTGGGTAGTGCTTGCGGGTTGTCATTTCGGCCAGGGACACTTGCTTTCCTACACTCTGTGTATCGTATGCCGCGAGATTGAGGGTCTTGAGTTTGAAGACCTTGGCCCGACTTTTCCCGTTGGCCTTGATGTAGTGCACTGCAAAGTCCACTAACACCCGCTGTGGCTTGCCTGTGCTGTTGGTCACATCAAAGGCCACTGCAATCGTGCCGCCGATCACGGCGCGTTGCGGCGCAATGCTGGGCTGGCCAATCAGCACATCGGCCGATGCGCCAAAGCCCAGTGCCGCCAGCGCACCAGGCTCGCCGTGCTTCACCGCCGTGCGCAGCGCGTGTTGAACGATCCACCGCCGCTCGGGCGCGGCACCTTTCAGCCACGCGCTGGCAGTGTCTGCCAAGATCGCAGGGTGGTCTTTGCCAATGTCATTGAGGTTGTTGGCCACCGAGCGACGCACATACAGCGCTGGGTCGTCTTTCAAGCGCTCCAGCAAAGCCAGTACTGGGCTGGGGTTGCGTTGGAAAGCGGGTAGGCGCGAGGCCCAAGGCAAACGGGGACGCGAGCCTTCCGAGACCAAGCGGCGCACATGTTCGCTTGGGTCGCATGTCCACTGCATCAACCGCTCCAGTGTGGCCTCAGTGTGTTTCTGCAAAAAGGGCCGAATGCTGAACTCGGCTGTAAAGCGCTGGGTGAGCGCATGTTGCGCCTGCATGGACAGCTCAAAACGCTCTAAGCCGAATTCGGCCACGAACACCGTGTGCGGCAGAAACAAAAATGATGCCAGTGAAAGCCCTGGATCACGCCCGTGCGGCTGGTCGAGCGACGCGAGCAAAATGCGCAGCGCCTCAGGGTAGTCGGCGGGCAAGTGCCGCTGCAGCGCCTGCGCAATGTGTTTGCCACGCGGCATCAGCGCCAGTGCGTCATAACCCGAAAGTGCATCGCGCAAAAAAGCATCCACATCAAAATGCGGATGCACTGCTGCCACCATGCGGGCAATCGCCTGCGGCACATCGTGTCCGTATTGGTTGATAAGGGGGGCGGCCATGCGGGCTAAGTTGTCCAAAATGGTTCTGACCAAGTCCGGGCTGGAGGTACACGCAGCGCATTCTCCGCCGCCTTGGGGTCCACCCTATCCCTTGGCACTACGCTCGTTTTACAAATCCTGCGCATAGCGCACCAGCATCTGTGCCTGGGTCTCTGAGGGGATGTCGCCGCCAATCTGGTCCTTCATCATCTCCCCCATGGAGGGCATTGCTGCGCGGTCCATATGGCGCGATGCATCCCATAGTGCCGAACGCATCAGTGCCTTGCCGCAGTGTAGGTAGGCCGCCTGCACCGTTACGCGGATCACCAGCTTGGGCACTCGCTTGGCGTCAGTGCAAATTGACAGATCGGTCTCAGCGATGGACAAGACCGCAGTGCCGTTCACGCGCAGCGTCTCGTCTATGCCCGGCACCAAAAACAGCAGGCCCACTTGACCGGTACAGATGATGTTCTCCAGCGTATCCAAGCGGTTGTTGCCTGGCGCATCGGGGATCAGCAAGGTGTGGGCGTCCAGCACCTTCACAAAGCCCGGATCTCCGCCGCGTGGTGATGCATCCAGTGCGCCATCGGTGCATGTCAGTAGCCCCGAACTGGCCAGTACCACCAGAGGCGAAAGGCCAATGAAGCGCGCGCAGTGCGGGTCCAACTGCGGTAGCGCTTTCTTGACCGAGCGTTCACGCGGCAGGGCATGCAGCGTGCGCAGGGCGTCTAGGGTTGTGATGCGCATGGAACGTGGTGCAAAGAGCCTGTCACTCGGAGCAAAAAATGGGGGCTCTTTTATTTGGCTAGCTTGTTGATCCGGGCTTCAGAAAATCGCCTGATGGTATTTGCTGCAAGCCTTCGGTCGGTCGGTTGTAAATATAGATCCAGGAAGTCAGTGTGCGGCGGTCCGTCAAAGTGACGCTGCGCCGCTCTCTTACATATTCGGTTGGCGCTTCAAAACCGGGGCCGCATTCCTCATACTTATCAAGTAGCGGGAGGACGGATTCGGGTTCAATTATTTCGTACACCTCGCCAAACACTTTGTCCGCTGTGTCTTCGGACGGCACAGCGCCGGGGTAGTAGTCAATTTTGAATAATTTGCCCGGAAACGACGCCTTGGAGACTAACTTTGCGTGCTTCGCAAGTAGCTTGTACATCTCGTTTTTTGCATCACTTCTTAACGTGCCATAGACAAAAATGTGGTCACCCTTTTGGAGGGCTAGCGTCAGTTTGCGCACACCCTCAAAACCGTTGTCAGCTAGGTAGGCGTTCAGAAACGGATGGTCTCCCAAACGCTTGATGTAATACTCAAACATCATCTTGACCTCGGTGATGTGCACTTGCTTGAGGAGCCACAAATTGGCGATAAATTCGAAGAAATTCAAATAATTCACCAGCCGCTCTTCGAGAGCAATATCACTCCTGTTTTTGATAGCAGCCGCGAGTTTTTGGATTTCGGCTTCGCTGCCGTAGTCAATCAGCTGCCGTATTTCAGCGTAATTGCTTTCACAGAAAAATTTCTCGAATAGCGAATACAGCCATTCGGCCTTTCTCAGCTTGCTATTTTCAAAGTAGATGTAAAGAGAGAAGAAACCTCCGACCGCAGCAGCCAAGATGGCAGCAATAGGAATGATGATGTCTTTGACGATGCTTAAATCCATTTTTTAGTGCCTTACGGTGTATTTAACTCGGACCTAGCCAACCTATTCAGATGAACTTGGCGTGCCGCGCAGGTGCGGCGTCTGACAGGCTGACCGATAAGGTATCTTCATCCAATTGAACGACTTTCCGACGCAGTAATCGTTGGTTTGCGAGGACATGGGCCACAGTTTAACTGTCAGAGAATATTTTGTGCCAAATTGGCCTCCAGCCCATGTGGGATATGCGCAGGTAGCTACTAAAAAAGTAGCAAATTCAGCCTGCCACACCCATTGCCTGCTGCTTCACCACGTTCGGCATTAGTATTTCGGGCACGGCCCACTTTTTTTCGCCGGTTTGCTGGCCTTTTCATTTTCTTTACAGCGACTCACTACGTCCCCATGCACGCCCCTGACCGACCGACCCCTTCTGTGCTGATACTGCTGGCTTCGTTGTATTGCGCGCAGGGGCTACCCTCGGGGCTGGTGGCCCATGCCATGCCGGTGCTGTTGCGCCAGCATGGGGTGGATTTGGCGTGGATCGGGCTACTTAAGCTACTGGCCTTGCCCTGGTTGCTCAAGGTGCTATGGGCGCCGTGGATCGACCGCATGTCTTCCAGCAGCCTGGGGCACCACCGGGGCTGGATACTGCCGATGCAAAGCATGGTGATGGTATGCCTTGCCGCATTGGCGCTTATTGACCCGCAGGCGCTCTTTGGTTCTGCCATGTGGCTGCTGCTGGGCACCTTGCTGCTGATCAATCTGGCTGCTGCCACCCAGGACGTTGCCACAGACGGTCTGGCTGTGCGCTTACTGCCTGAGCGTTGGCGCGGGCTGGGCAACAGCCTGCAGGTGGGCGGCTACAAGTTGGGCATGCTGGCCAGTGGCAGCGGCTTGTTGTTGGTAGTGGGTTCTCTGGGTTGGAATGTGTCGCTGGGGATGTTGGCAGCAGGCTTGCTGGTGCTCACCGTGCCTATTTGGTGGTTCCAGGAGAAACGATTGTTTCCCTACAACGCGGCGCAGGCGGAGCCCGCTGGCGCTGGGCTGTTGCTACACCATTACAAAGGGCTTTTGATGCAGCCCGGCATGGGCGCTTGGTTGGTGGTGGTGTTAACTTTTAAATTGGGTGATGCGTTGGGTTCGCCAATGATCAAGCCGATGCTGGTGGACCAGGGGTGGGATACCTCTGCGCTGGGGCAGTTGACCTTGATTAGTAGCGTGGCTGGCATTGGTGGTGCGCTGTTGGGGGGCATGTTGTACGCCCGCTGGGGTGCCATACGCTCGCTGCTGGTGTTTGGTGTGGCGCAAGCTGCGGGACTCGCCGCCATGGCGGTGCTGATCGGGCGAGGAGGGGAAGTCGGCTTGGTGTATGCGGTCGCCTTGTTTGAACAGATGGCTGACGGCATGTCAACCGTCGCCCTGTTCGCGGTGATGATGAGCCGGTGCCGCCCCGAGCACGAGGGGGCCGACTTTACCTTGCAGGCCAGCGCCCAACTTCTGCTGTCGGGCCTGGTGGGTGCCTGCAGCGGCTTCTTGGCCAAGACTGTGGGTTATGGCGGTTTGTTCCTCGGCGCGGCGCTGCTGGGCCTTGCCATGCTGGTGTGGGTGCCGCGTTACTTTAAGCGCCAGGTCCAAACAAGTCACTAAGCGATTTGGTGCCGGTGGGTGCCACAGTGGAAGTCATAGGCACGCCCTTGGGGTATTCCTCGGCAATGCGGTCTTCCCAGTAGGTGGCCGGGTTGGGCGCGCTGCACAGCCGGCGAAACACCTCTTGCGGCACCTGCTTGTAGGCCAAAGTGCTTTTGTTGTCCCAATGCAAGTCCAGTTGCTGCGACTCGGGGTTGTAGTCGGCCCGGCGGATGCGCCCGCTGGTGAAGGTTTTGCTGAGCATGGTGATTTCCTCCTCTGGAATTAAGTAGCTGAATCTGACTGAAACGCTTATGAAGTATGCGCAGGCAGCTACTAAAAGCGTAGCAAATTAGGCCGTGCGAATGCTCCCATAGCGCAGTACACCCGATTCAGGCGTCGCCCAGTTCGTCCAAAAGAGTCTGCACCGCATCAAGCAATGGCGGCAACGCGCGGATCACGCTGCATACACGGCTTCGCGGTTGCGGTTGATGCTGGCCAGCACGTAGGGGTTGCGTACTGCGCCGGGTTCTACCAAATCAACACCACGGCCCAGCAACTGTTCCAGATCTGCCTTGGCGCCGAAAAAGGCTTCCAGCCCTGGCTGTGCGTCGGGTGCAAACTCCACCAAAAAATCAGCGTCACTGCTGGCTGGGTTGAAGTCGACTGCCCGCGCGGCCGAGCCAAACACCTCCAACCGACTGATGCGGTAGCGCTGGCAGATGGCGGATATGCCTGAGCGGTGTTGGGCGATGGCGGGGTGCATGGTTGAATTTTAGGGGAGATTGGTTCACTCTGGCATATTTCATATGCCAAGTTGGCACCTAGCCCCCGTGGAATATGAGCAGGCAGCTACTAAAAATGTAGCGCATCTAGGCGAAACGGCTAGAACGAAGACCCCGGCTCTGCCAGAAACGCCAGCTCTTCCGCGCTGGAGCTGCGCCCCAGAATCGTGTTGCGGTGGGGATAACGGCCAAAGCGGTCAATGATGGCTTTGTGGCGCAGCTCAAAGTCCAGGTTGCCTTCCACACCCGGCTGTGCAAACAGCCCAGTAGCCTGCGCATGCACCAGCGCGGACTCGCTGTGCATGTAGGGCATATAGGCAAACACGCGCTGCGCTACGGGCAGGCTGCCGTCGTGCCCACTTGCCACCAGCTCTTGCGCCAGCACCAGCGCCAGCGCGTCCTGCGCAAAGGCTTGCTTTGTTGCGCGGTAGACGTTGCGCGAGAACTGGTCCAGCACGATGATCTCCGCCAGCCGCCCCTCGGGTGTAGCGCGCCACGCAAACAGCTCACACCGCGCCGCAGCCTCCAGCGTGTCGCCAAACCGGGTGCGGATGGCTTCGTCCAGGGCTGCGTCTTTGGCGAAGTGCTGTTTGGTGGTTAGCTCTTCGAACCAAAAGTGGAGGATTTCTTGGGTGTTCATCCGTGAATTATGCCTTTAGCCCCCGTGGAATATGCGCAGGAAGCTACTAAAAACGTAGCAAAAAATTCACTTAACTGTCTCGAACTGAGCCGCCACGGCCTCCAGCGAATTTTTCACCCTGTCAACAATGGGAGAACTTCCCGCTGCGGTGAGGATTAGCCTTTGCGTGGCTCGCGTCATGCCCACGTAGAGCAGGCGCAGCTCTTCTTCCAGTGGCTCGCCCATCCAGGGCATGCAGTCCAAACCTGAAATGAACACCAACGGGAACTCCAAACCCTTGGCGCTGTGCAGCGTGATCAGCTTGACGCTGGGTGCGGTCCAGTCGAATGCCTTGAAGCCCGCGCCGTTCATGGATTGGCAGCCGATGTGGCGCTGCGCTATGGCTTGCTCAATCAAATCCATGTGTTTTTTGATGCGGCATAGCACCGCAATGCCGCCGGGTGAGGTGCCGTCGGCGATTTCGGCTGCAATGCGTTCGGCAATCAGTTCGGCCTCCTGGCGGCCATGGGCTGCCGTTATCAATGTTGGCATCGGTCCGCGCCGCCCGGCGGTGGTGGGCTGCACGGTTTGCATGTCGTCGTCCGTTCCGGCCTTCTCACTCACAATGCCCTGTGCACACTGCATGGCCAGCGCCAATACTTCAGCAGTGTTGCGGTAGTTCAGCCGGAAGATGCTGGTCGTGCCAACCGCTTTGATTCCAAGCTTTGCAAAGTTGAACTTGCGGCGCTTGTGCTGGTAGATGGACTGGGCGTCGTCGTACAGAACCAGCAGTGAATTGGTGGCCGGTGTCACCAGCTTGGCCGACATCTGCAGCCATGCGTCTTGAAAGTCGTGTGCCTCGTCGATCAGCAATGCGGTGTATTGGCCACTGGGAACCAAGCCGGTATCCAGTGCGCGCTGGACGATGGTGGCCAGCTCCTCGTAATACGCTTCGCCTGTGGCCCGCGGTTTGTCGAGTTGGTAAGCCTTGAGCATGTCCTGACACCAGGCGTGGAAGGTTCGCACCACCACCCGCTCATCCACACCGCGCTCCCGCAGCATGGCGTCAATGCGCTGTGACAACGCGCGGTTGTAGCACAGCACCAAAATCGGCTGGTCTGCCCGTGCCGCCGCTGCAAGCTGCTGCGCCCGGAAAATCAAGATCATGGTTTTGCCGGAGCCAGCCGCGCCGTGAATTACGCGGTGACCTTCGCCCAACGTGCGTGCGGTTTGCTCCTGCGTCAGGTCCATCACCTGCATCAGGTCTGGCAATGCCAGCGGCTTTCCATCCGATTGCAAGTCCAGCGCTATCTGGGTGGACTGCATGCGTATTTCGGGGAACAGATGCCAGCGCACGCGGTCGCGCTGCGGCAGGCTGAGTGCTTGGGGTGCCCAGCCTGCATACATGCCCCAAAGTCGCTTCTCAAATTCGTAGGCGTCCACGTCGTCGCCCAAGTCCTCGCGCAGCAAGGTCTTATGGCTTGGAAAAAGCTGCTCAAAATCAGTGGACGCTACTTGCTTTTGACGGATGCTGCTCAGCACACAGCCCCAGCCGTAGGGCACCATGCTCTTCCCCTTGAATGGATCTTCGGTCTGCATCAGGGCCGCGTCTGCCTGCAGCACATTGTTGAGCTCCATTGCGTATTCGCGCGCTTGGCGCAGCGGGTGGTCGGTTTGGCTTACGCCACCCTCCAGCAGGAGATCTACGGTGTCTTTGGTGATACGCTGGTTTTCAATCGTTCCCCAAGCCCAGTGCTTCACCTCCAGAATCAACAGACCTCGGCGCGGGCTCAGAATTACAAAATCAGGCTGGCGCGCCTTTGGCCCAAGGGGAACATCGTGCCAAACCATGTAGTCGTCTGACAGGCACCGTTTGAGTTGATGCAGCGTGGTGCGCTCACCAGCGTTCGCGCAACGCTTATCGATGTTGGTGAGTCCTTGCGGAAATATGGCCATGTTCTATACCCGATGTGTGACCAGGTCATTCTGCCACGAGTTTTGAGGTAAATTGGCCTCTAGCCCTTGTGGGATATGCGCAAGCAGCTACTAAAAACGTAGCAAATTCAGCTGCATAAAACGTCTATACCCACCACCTGCCGCGTCACTTAGACCAGCCTATGCCTAGCTGCGCCGGGTGTTGCGTGATTTGCCCGCAGCGCAAACGGTCGAAGCGGTCGAGGCCCTATGCCAAAGCATGCGCATTGGATAGCTCGTAAACCTTTGCTGGTGAAAGTTCCAATCCGTTAGGCCAGCAGAGTGCTCCAGCATCTATGAAGAAGCGCTGAAAATAAGTAGGGTCACGCAGCTTGTCGAGCAATGGCCCTGACCGACTGGATAAGTAGGCGTTGGCGTCGAAAACACCGTGGGTGTGATCGGAGAAGTCGATCGCCAGCGTGAAGGGGGCGGTCAGTTGGACGTTAAGAACCTTAATCACGGTCAGCTCCTTGGATTCTGTCTAGCGGCTCAAACCGCTGTGCGCGTTGCCAATTATCTTGAAGCTCGGCTTGGTGCACCAAACACCATTCTTTAACAATAGCAGCGACTTTGCGCGGCACATTGCCTTCGCTCACTTCACCTGTTGAAATTTGTACCAACGCCTCAAACCCTTGATATTCCACATGGATATGGGGTGGCGGATGATCGTCGTGCCACATGCGCACGATGTTCCAAAAAAAATGGAAAGGGTTGGCATAGGATGCAGTTTAACTACCTTGCGAGTTATGTGCAAAACAAGCCTCCAGGCTCCGTGGAATGTGCGCAGGCAGCTATTAAATGCGTAGCAAATCAGGGGCGGACTTGAATGCGATTCTGCAATCTTTCTCCCCAATAACCCGGCTTGCGGTGCTGGTGGGCTATGGCGATGACCAGTACGTCGTCACCCTCTACGGAGTAAATGACGCTGTAGGGGAAGCGATTCAGCCTGCAGCGCCGGGTCTGCGCGCTGAGCGGGTGCCACGCTTGGGGAAACTGGGTAATCAGCTTGAACGCCTTAAGCGTTTCAACTAGCAGCGCGTCACCTAAACCCGGTGCCTGATGGGCATACCACTCGATCGCCTCGTCCAGCTCTTGTTGCGCCGCTTCAAGCAGCAGGATATTCATGCGGCGCTGGACGTTTGGTACTTGGCCAACACCTCTGATAGCGGTATGGCGCGAATCTCACCCCTTCGGTAGGCCGCCAGACGGTCGTCCGCCTCGCTGGCCCACAGCGCATCCATGGTCGTATCGGGCTGGTCCAGGCTGTCCAGAATGCGCTCCACCAACTCCATGCGCTCTACGGGGGGCAGCTGAACGGCTTGTTCACTCAACGCTTTTGTGGTTTGGTGCATGACGGGCTCCTGGGTGATGACTGGCTTGCTTGAAAAGGAATATACCGCCTTGGGCATCAGAGGGCCAGCACAGGACACGAAATCAGCGTGACTCATGCATAAAATATGCCTCCAGCCCCCGTGGAATATGCGCAGGCAGCTACTAAAAGCGTAGCAACGTCTAGCGCAGCGCGGCCGCCATCGGCAAGCGCGACTTGCAGCGTGGGTAGTTGCTGCAGCCCCAAAACTGCGCACCGCCTTTGGCCGGCGTGCGCTCCACCAGCTTGACGCCGCAACTGGCGCAGGTTGGTCGCCAGTATTCACCCTCGTAGGCCACATCCAGCAACTCCTGTTGTTGCTCGGGCGTGCGTTTGGCAATGAGCGCCAGCAGGCCTTGGCCGTCCAACGCATTGACGCCGTTGTCCTTGGCGAACTGCTGTGCGTCCGCCGTGTAGGTGGCTGTGGTGGCATAGGTGCCGCGGGTGAGTTTGTTCGATGCCATCACGCCAAAGAACTCGCGCAGCTCTTTCACACCCACCGCCTTGCCTTGCCAGTGCTTGCACTGCACGACAGCAACCGGCCCTTCGGCGTTGCGGCTGTGCAGCCAGATGTCTACACCGCCGTCAGCACCGTGCGACTGCGATTTGGTTTCAAACCCGGCTTGGCCAAACAGCTTTTCGCAGACCGCCTCAAAGCGGCGCCACTCAATGGCGGCAAACACGGACGGGCTCCAACTGGTTGCGGCTTGGTGTGTCGGTGCCGCAGCAAAACCTGGTTCACTTCGGTTTGAAAGGATGTCATCCCGGATGTCTCTCAGCCCCTTGCGCTCGGTAGGCGTGGGCGCGCGGGGCGTGAGTTGGGGTAGGGGATTAACTTGTTGGTCCTTGACCTTGGTAATGAAGTGCAAGACCAGAAGCACCAGCCCGCCGGTCAACGCGATCCCGCCGACAGGACGCAACGCATCAACTATGCCTACCAGCACGGGTGACTTGCCCATAAAAACCGGAAGGATCAACATCCCCAGGCCAAGAGCGCAAAGCTTCATGCCCATTTCTTGCAGTGTGTTGATTGCGCGGGTCTTCCGCTTGTTGGACCTTGACTTGGCCATGTGTTTTCTCCCTGTTACTAATGCCCACTATTGGAGTGGGTTGATTGCAGTGTAACTTCGAGAGAAATCGGCCTCCAGCCCTTGTGGAATGTGCGCAAGCAGCTATAAACCGAGATTGTCCATTAGGAGTTTGAAGGCTTTGGCGTAAGCCTCACCGGCTCCCCCGCATTCGCCCACAAGCCCTCAAACCACGGTCGTCGCTTGCG
>Ga0247839_1002561_pt1 | contig 26925 bp, 29 predicted proteins | sample LaCruzMarch2015__6_FD_192405 | JGI IMG/M metagenome (GOLD analysis project Ga0247839, IMG submission 192405) | Freshwater microbial communities from meromictic Lake La Cruz, Castile-La Mancha, Spain - LaCruzMarch2015_16m | ecosystem: Environmental > Aquatic > Freshwater > Lake | place: Spain... | reverse complement strand
TTTCAGTACTTTTTTGTTTTCGTGCTTTGCAATGGCTGCTGTTGTTCTATATTCAACTATTCTTTTAATCAAATCTTTGGGTAACGGCTCATCAATAGGAAATTGCACCGCACCTTTTGAAAATTTATAATTCAAAAATTCATTTTCAAAAGCCGCAATTCCTTGGCCTGTAGGATAAAAACCAATATGGTTTTTATATCCAGCAAAGTAAACCAAACATTCATGTAGTTTGTATGCTGGCATTTTATAACTAATAATTTCAGTAGCATTTGGAGCAGCTTTTTTAATTATTTCTCTCAATTTTTGTAGTTGAAATTGAATATCTCGGGGAAATTGCGCAATGTATAAATCTACTAGATTTGGCTTGGAATCAGTCATTAATTATAAATATTTATAGTTGAAAATAATTGATTATTTCTTTAATTGATGAACAAATATAACATGCTTTATTATTCAATAAAAAACTTAATTTTAAATGTTAAACTCTGGGTTATATTTGCACACTTTTTTAAATTTAAAAACAAAACAAAATGACTAAAGGACCTATTTCAAATTTTATTGAAACACACTATAAACACTTTAACGCAGCAGCTTTAGTTGATGCCGCTAAAGGTTACGAAACCCATTTAACCGAAGGCGGAAAAATGATGATAACATTGGCTGGCGCAATGAGTACAGCAGAGTTAGGTAAATCATTGGCCGAAATGATTCGTCAAGGGAAAGTGGATATTATAAGCTGCACAGGTGCAAACTTAGAGGAAGATATCATGAACTTAGTGGCGCATAGTCATTACAAACGTGTTCCTAATTACCGCGATTTAAGTCCGCAGGACGAATGGGATTTATTGGAAAACCATTATAACCGCGTAACCGATACTTGTATTCCTGAAGAAGAAGCATTTAGAAGATTACAAAAACATATTTATAAAATATGGAAAGATGCAGAAGACAAAGGCGAACGCTATTTTCCGCATGAGTTTATGTATAAAATTTTATTGAGTGGTGAGTTACAACAATATTATGAAATAGATCCTAAAAACTCTTGGATGCTTGCTGCTGCTGAACGCAATTTACCAATGGTAGTACCTGGTTGGGAAGATTCAACCATGGGAAATATTTTTGCATCTTATGTTATAAAAGGCGAATTACAGGCTAGCACCATGAAATCTGGTATTGAGTACATGGTTTGGTTAGCAAAATGGTATCCTGCAAATTCAGGTGGTAAAGGAGTTGGTTTTTTTCAAATTGGTGGCGGAATAGCTGGCGATTTCCCTATTTGTGTAGTGCCAATGTTATACCAAGACATGGAAATGACTGATATTCCTTTTTGGAGTTATTTCTGCCAAATTAGTGATTCAACTACTAGTTATGGTTCATATTCTGGAGCAGTTCCAAACGAAAAAATTACTTGGGGAAAATTAGATATTAACACACCAAAATACATCGTAGAAAGTGATGCTACAATTGTGGCACCATTGATGTTTGCTTGGATTTTAGGCTGGTAATTTAGTTGTTTAGTTGACTGGTTTATTTGTAATAAAAAAAGCTCCACCATTTAAAAAAATGTTGGAGCTTTTTTTTATAAAACTTGCAAATTGCCAATTGTTATTGCGGACAACCAGAAGCTGCCCAAATTTGAATTTTTCTAATATCACATTTACTTAACGATGGACCACCTTTTGGCATAATAGCACAACCATTTGCTGTAATGGTACAAATCATTTTACCTGTAATAGCGCTTGTTTTAACCGATGTGTAGTTATCTAAATTAACTCCACCATCCGATTTTGAAGAATTATGACAACCTTTACAATAAGTATTTATAACTGGTACAATATGGGTACTGTATTTTACATTTGTTGTATCGCAAATAGTAGGTGTGCAAATTCTGTTTTTTGCACCTTCTTTAATCCATTTGTTTAACAATGCTTTACTAGCTGTATCCATTCTTGGTTGCGGTAAAGGTGGCATCATTTTTTTACCAGAAGTTAAGTTAATATACTTCATTAAATCGCTAGTTCCCATTTTCATTATACCACTGTAAGAATCTAAAACTAAACCTTCTTCTTTTGTAATTGCATCGTGGCAACCCACTTGCGCACAACTAGCTTTTATTAATGGCAAAATTTGTGTATTGAAACATACAGAATCATTTGTAGGTGGTGGTGGTGGATTATACTTTGTTGTATCGGTTGTGCCGTTTCCATTTATTATGTAAGTTGGTTCGTGTTTACAAGTAGCAAAACTAACTACAAGTAATGAGGCAATTAAGAGATAACTAAATTTCATTGATGATTATTTTTTCAAATATAAATTTTTCAATTATTTTTTTAAACTATTGATTTTTCAAAGAGTAATTTATAATAATTTTAAATAAAGCATAATTGCCATTTTACTGAATGTTTTAAATAAATATACTAGAAAACCTACTGTCATTTGTAAATCAAAATCATTAATAAAACTGCCATAACCTAAGTTTTATAAGTTCAATCATTACTAATTTTGAAAGTAATTTTAAAATATAAATTCAAGAATTTACTCAAAAAATATTTATCTATGAAAAGAAAAATGAAGCCAGAAAGCATGATGATGTCATATGGCTATAAACCAGAATTATCGGAAGGTGCTATTAAATGTCCAATCTTTCAAACTTCCACTTTTGTTTTTAAAAGCGCTGAAGAAGGCAAAGCATTTTTTGAATTAGCATATGGTTTAAGACCTCAAAACGATGGGGAGGAATTAGGTTTAATATACAGCAGAATCAACAATCCTGATTTAGAAGTTTTAGAAAACAGGCTAACACTTTGGGATGAAGCCGAAGAATGTGCAGTTTTTGAAAGTGGAATGGCTGCTATTTCTACAGTGCTTTTAGAGTTTTTAAAACCTGGTGATTTATTGCTAATTAGCGGACCGCTTTATGGTGGTAGCGATCATTTTATAAAAAAAATATTGCCAAAATTTGGCATTCACTACCTAGAATTTAAAATTGGTAACAGTAAAGAAGAAGTGATAGAATTGGTTAATCAATCGGGAATGGCTGATAAGCTAGCCATGGTATTTATTGAAACTCCTGCCAATCCAACAAATACTTTGGTTGATATCAGTTTTAGTAAAGAAATTGCTAAACATTTTTCAACTCCCAATAATGAAATTTACTTGGCAGTTGACAATACTTATATGGGACCGTTATGGCAACATCCATTAAAACAAGGCGCTGATTTAGTATTATATTCGGCTACAAAATATATTGGCGGACACAGTGATGTAATTGCTGGAGCTTGTTTGGGAAATAAAATGCTGATGCAGCGTGTAAAAGGTTTGCGCACTTTTTTAGGAAATATGGCAAGCCCAAATACGGGTTGGTTATTAATGCGAAGCCTAGAAACTTTGAAAGTAAGAATGGATTGTATTGCATTAAATGCTAACAAAATAGCATATTTCTTAAACAATCATAACTTGGTAGAAAAGGTTTATTTTTTAGGTAATTTAACTGAAAAAGATGGGAAGCAATTTGAAATAAAAAATCGTCAATGTTTATCAAATGGTGGAATGATATCTTTTGACATAAAAGGTACTGAAAAAGACGCTTTTCTTTTCTTAAATTCTTTAAAACTAATAAAATTAGCTGTTAGTTTAGGAAGCACAGAAAGCTTAGCCGAACATCCTGCTACCATGACTCACGTAGATGTGGATTTAGCATTAAGAAACGAGCTATCAATTACTGAAAAAATGATTCGACTTTCAATTGGAGTGGAGAATTTTGAAGATATAATTTTTGATATAGACCAAGCATTAACTGAAGTGGTAAAAAGTAAAAATTAGTTGAAAATTATTCAAAAAACAAAAGGAAATTGGCTAAATAACCAAATTATTAAATATAATTTTAGGTTTGTAGTTAAAGGAGAATATCAATACATTTGCCGAGCAAAAAAATAAAGAAAAATGAGCAATATTACATTCACAATGATTAAGCCTGATGGCGTAGCTAACGGTTATATCGGAAAAATTTTAGATCATATTACTTCAGCAGGTTACAAAATAGTAGCTATGAAATATCTTCACTTAACAGCAAAAACAGCTGGTGAATTTTATGCAGTTCATAATGGTCGTCCGTTTTACAACGATTTAGTAAGTTTTATGAGCAGCGGTCCAATAGTAGCAGCAGTGTTAGAAAAAGAAAATGCAGTGGCTGATTACAGAGTTTTAATTGGTGCTACTGATCCTACTAAAGCAGATGTTGGAACAATTAGAAATTTATATGCAAAATCGATTGATGCAAATGCAGTTCACGGTAGTGATAGCGATGAAAATGCAGCGATTGAAGCTTCTTTCTTCTTTTCGAACTTAGAAAGATTTTAGTTAAATAAAATAATTTCAAAAAACCCATTTAGCTATTAGTTAAATGGGTTTTTTGTTGCTAAAAAAAATATTTTGTTTCAATGTTGTACATCCTTATAATTGCTCATGTTTAAATTTCTAAAATTCATATTTGTTTACTTACTAGTTTTTGGATGTGCCAATGCTTTTGCTCAAAACCAAACTTATGTGGTTTATTTAAAAGGAAAATCGAAGGAAAAGTTTAATCCATATACTTATTTTGAAATAAAGAATTTGGAACGCAAACAATTGAATAATTTACCTCTTTATGATGAAAGAGATTTACCTTTAAACCACAATTTTGTTAACCAAGTTGAAAGCCCTCAAGTAAAAGTTTTAGTGGTAAGCCGTTGGTTAAATGCGCTGTTTATCAGTACAAATCCTTCCGAAATTATCAGAATAAAATCGTTACCTTTTGTTAAACAAGTTGATTTATTTAAACCATCGAAGCAAAAAATAATTGCAGCAGAAAACGATGAATTATCTGAGCGAAATAAACAAATTTTATCCTATCAAACATACAGGTTACAAGCCAATGAATTTGCCAATAAAAATTTTACTGGAAAAGGAATTCGTATTGCAGTTTTTGATGTAGGTTTTAGCGGTACCGATAAACATAAAGCATTTGCACATTTGCGTAGCAATAACCAAATAAAAGCTACTTATGATTTTATCAATAAAAACGAAAATGTGTATTTGGGTGGCGCCCATGGAACCAATACTTTAAGCTGTATAACTGGAATTTTTGAAGGGCAAAAAATGGGAATGGCTACAGATGCCGAATTTTTATTGGCTCGAACAGAATGGACCACCAAAGAAGACAAACAAGAAGAATATTTTTGGTTAGCTGCTGCCGAATGGGCCGATAAAAATGGTGCAAATATTATCAGTAGTTCGTTGGGTTATGGCAGCGATTGGTATAATGTAAACGATATGGATGGCAAAAAAAGTGTAGTGGCTTTTGCGGCAACTGTAGCTGCTCAAAAAGGAATTTTAGTGGTGAACTCTGCTGGAAATGAATACCAAGATGAATGGAAAACAATTATTACACCTTCGGACGCTGACAGTGTCTTGTGTGTAGGAGGAACCAACCCTTTTAACGATAGGCATATAAACTTTTCATCGAGCGGGCCAAGTGCTGATTACAGAAAAAAACCCAATATTAGCGCACCCGGACATGTAATTGCTGCTAATCCAAATGGAAGTGTTGGCGCCAATTTTGGCACTTCATTTTCTTGTCCGCTTATAAGTGGTTTTGCTGCTTGTGCTTGGCAAAGCAATCGCAGTTTAACCAATATGCAACTGTTTGCCGAAATAGAAAAATCAGGACATTTATTTCCCTATTTTGATTACATTCACGGACATGGAATTCCACAAGCCAGTTATTTTACCAATACCAATAAAAACAAGCCTTTAGCTAATTATGAATTGATAGATTCATTGAAACAAAACAATGAAATTACCATACAAATTACAGATACCTCTATTTTAAATAAGTTTATTGTTTTTGAAGCATTTAATGATTCTATGAAACTTAAAAACAGCAATGTAAAGTTGGAAATAAAACCACCGTTTGGTTTAAATTTTTATTGGAACATAGCGAATGCAGCAGGAAAAATTTTACATTATGAAGTAATTTTAGTGAATAGCACAAAACCAATAATAATTAGTCCAGAAAACATACAAAAAGGAAATATTTTAAACTTTCATTTTGAAGGTTACACCCAAACAAAAACAATAGAATAATGATGAGAAATATATTTATAACAAGCATACTTTTACTAAGCACTTCATGGCTGCAAGCGCAAACTGTAGTAATAGAAGAAACTGTGGAAAAACCAACTACAAAAACCACTAAACCCAATAAAACTTCTTATGGGATAATGTGGGATTTTACTTTTTATGGTGGTGCTGACCAAACAGGAATTAAAGGCACTTTGGCTAATTCTATAGGTGTTAATTTTATGCTGAATTCAAAATACAAATTCAATAAAAACGTGTTGACAATAGGTTACTTAGGCTTTAACATTGAAAACTATGGTTTTGAAAAAGCAGATTCAAATGTTAGTTTTCCAAATAATAATAAAAACGACTTTGAAAAGTACAATTTAGCTGCTATTTCTGGCGGTTTGGGTATGCGATTTACCACCAATAAAAAATCGTATTTAGAAGTTGGTGCGTTTGCAAAATGGAATTTTACACGTGATTTGTATTCAGAGAAAAAGGATGCCAATGGCAATGTAAATGAAGTAACCATAAAAGACTTAAATTATATCGATGCTTTTAATTACGATGCTTATGCACGCTTGGGTTACAAAGCCATAAGTTTAGTGGCTTATTACCGATTAAACAATATGTTTTCAACCAGTAATATTGCTCAAAAAGTATATGAAATGCCAAGGCTTAGATTAGGAATAAGTTTAGGCTTTTAAATAAATGAAAAATTGGATAGAAGCCTTTAGGCTACGCACCTTAATGCTATCGTTGGCATGTATATTAATGGGTGTTTTTTTAGCAAAAATGAGTGGAAGTAATATCAATATTTTATCCATCATTTTTACTTTTTTAACTGCTTTGTTTTTACAAATTCTTTCGAACCTAGCCAACGATTATGGCGATAGTAAACATGGTGCCGATCATGATGGAAGAAAAGGTCCAAAACGTGCGGTTCAATCGGGCAAAATTACAGCTACGCAAATGCTAAATGGAATCAAAATTTTAGTGGTTTTAAGTTTGGTAAGTGGCGTTTTATTATTGTATTTCTGTTTGTCAGTAATTGGAACTAATGGAGTAATTACTTTATTTGTTTTAGGTATTGCTGCTATAGTAGCCGCAATTGCTTATACTAACGGTAAAAAACCATATGGATACATGGGATTGGGCGATATTTCTGTATTTATTTTCTTTGGTTTAATTGCAGTTTGTGGCACTTATTATTTATTAATTGGCTCAATAAATTCAATGGTTTTATTACCTGCAATTAGTTGTGGTTTATTTTCGGTTGGTGTGTTAAACTTAAACAACATGCGCGATATTGATTCCGATTTACAAGCAGGAAAAAATAGTATTCCTGCACGTATTGGTTTTACTAAAAGTAAAATTTACCATTACAATATTATTGTTATTGCTTTGCTTTGTACCTTAGTATTTGTAATGTTTTATAATGAAATGCCAACATGGAAAAACTTATCATTTGTGGCATGTTATCCATTTTTTTTAAAACAATTATTTACCATAAAAAACACCTCTGATAAACAAAAACTAGATCCACTGCTTAAACAATTAGCCATTTCAACCATGCTTTTTGTAGTGCTTTTTGGATTAGGAAATGCTTTTTAGTTGATGGTTGATAGTTGTCAGTTGATAGTTGATAGTTGTTAGTTGATAGTTGTTAGAAATAAAAAAATCTTTTAAAAAAAAATGTCGTTATATATAGCTGAGAGCACGCTGGCAGGTGCTGGAAAAGGATTATTTACAGATGCTTTAATTAAGCGTGGCGAACAAATAGTAGAATACACAGGCGATGTAATTACTTGGAAAGAATGTGAGCGAAGAAACAATGAAATGAAAGAAGGAATTGGTGCATATTATTTTTATATATCTGCAAAAAAATGTATTGATGCACAACATCATTTAGATAGCATGGCTCGTTATTGCAACGATGCAAATGGTTTTACCAAAATTAAAGGTTTAAAAAACAATGCTCGTTTTGAGATAATAAAAGGCCGAGTTTATATAATTGCTAGCTGTAATTTACAACCAGGAGTTGAAATTTTTGTGCCTTACGGGAAAGAATATTGGCAAACTTTAGCCTCGCAAGGTTACGGACCAAAGTAGTATTTTTATCTACTTTATTACAATGGTATCGGTATGGAAACTATTGCTATTTTCCATAAATTTTAAGTAATAAATACCTGCATTTGAAGCAGTAAAATTATACTTAGTTTCAAGTGTTCCTGCTATTGCTGTGCACACACAACCTTCGTATTTTACATTTACTTTTATGGTTCTGATGTTTCCGTTTGTGCTTTCATCTATTGAGTAAAATTGCCCACAACCACTTGCTATTCCAAAATTTACTGGTATTGGAATAATGGTATTTTTCAAACCTTCAGCAGGAGTAAAAGTGCTGGTAATATTGGCTTGTTGAATTGATATACATTTATTTTCATCTGTTTTACAATTGCCAAAAACAGTAACTAACAACAAACTAAATAGAGGTATTTTGGTTTTCATAATTAACGTTTTGTTTTGTATAAGCATTACAAAGGAAATATTTTTTCTTTAAAATCTGTGAATCTGTGGCAAAACTTGCATCAATATAGTTCATTTAATTGAGTCATTTTTATTTTGAGAAATCTGTGCAATCTGTGGCAAAAGTGTTAGAAGTATCAAAAAAATCAACTTGTTTAACAAACCTATTGCTTGTATTATTGCTTTAATTAAAAGTTAAATAAAACAGATATGTTGATTAGAACCTTTGGCAGTGCGGTGTATGGTGTAGATGCCGTTACAATTACAATAGAAGTAAACGTAAGCGAAGGCAACGGTGTAGGTTACTTTTTAGTAGGTTTGCCCGATAATGCTGTAAAGGAAAGTCAGCATAGAATAGAAACTGCTTTAAAAAATAATCATTATAAAATGCCAAGGCAAAAAGTAGTGATTAACATGGCTCCTGCCGATATTAGAAAAGAAGGTTCATCGTACGATGCCACCATTGCCATTGGTTATTTGGCTGCATCCGACCAACTGAATTATGATAGAATTGAAAAATACATTATTATGGGTGAGCTGAGTTTGGATGGTTATTTAAAACCTATCAAAGGGGCATTGCCTATTGCTATTAAAGCCCGTGAAGAAGGTTTTGAAGGATTTATTTTACCAAAAGAAAATGCCAAAGAAGCTGCCATTGTAAATAATTTAAAAGTTTATGGCGCTACTCATATTCGTGAAATCATAGAGTTTTTTAACGGTGACGAAAGCCATTTAACCCGATTTGAAATTGATACCCGTAAAGAATTTGAAGATAGTTTGGCGTTAAATGAAGAAGATTTTTCGGATGTACGCGGACAAGAAAATATAAAACGTGCTTTAGAAATAGCAGCCGCTGGTGGACATAATGTAATTTTGATAGGCCCGCCAGGAGCAGGAAAAACAATGCTTGCCAAACGATTGCCAAGTATTTTACCACCTTTAAATTTACACGAAGCATTAGAAACTACCAAGATTCATTCTGTGGCTGGTAGGTTAAAATCAAATTCATCGTTGTTGTATTCTAGGCCGTTTCGGTCGCCACACCATACCATTAGCGATATAGCATTAGTGGGAGGTGGAAATATTCCTCAGCCTGGCGAAATAAGTTTGGCGCATAATGGTGTATTGTTTTTAGATGAATTACCCGAGTTTAAACGAACCGTTTTAGAAGTAATGCGCCAACCTTTAGAAGAACGAAGAGTAACCATTTCGAGGGCAAAATTCAGCATTGAATATCCTGCTAGTTTTATGTTGGTAGCTAGCATGAATCCTTGCCCTTGCGGCTATTTTAACCATCCTGAAAAGGAATGTGTTTGTGGTAGTACCGTGGTTCAAAAATATTTGAGTAAAGTTTCAGGGCCATTATTAGATAGAATTGATATTCACATTGAAGTTACTCCCGTTAATTTTGATCAATTGGCCGATACACGCAAAGCCGAAAGAAGCGAAAAAATTAGGGAAAGAGTAATAAAAGCACGAGAAGTTCAAAGCAAACGTTTTGCTGATAATCCTTCTATTTATAGCAATGCACAAATGAGCAGTACGCAAGTAAGAACGGTTTGTCAGATTAGTAATATTGGACAAACCTTATTGAAAACTGCCATGAACAAATTACAACTTTCGGCTAGGGCATACGACCGTATTTTAAAAGTAGCACGCACCATTAGCGACTTAGCGGGAAGCGAAGAAATAAAAACAGAACACCTAGCCGAAGCTATTCAATACCGAAGCTTAGATAGAGAATCGTGGGCAGGGAATGGTTAAAATGTTTTGCCACAGATTCATGTGGCTTGGTGGTTTCAAATTAAAAACTGTGATCAAAAAAGCATAAATTATATTTGTTTGGATATTTATGTTTGAAAAAATAACGAGGGGTAAATGGACAAAATAAAAAATAAATATGAAATAATATTAGGCTTTGTGACTCTTATTGTTTCATTAAGTGCATTTAAAAACGAACTATCCGGAATATCATTTAACCTTGGTTATTTGACAATAAACTCTGACGAATACTTTCTTTATTGTGTTTTAGGTTTTTCTGTTTGTTTATATCTTTACATTTTAGAGCAAGTTATTCGAGATACTAGAATCCTATTTCTTGTTGGTGAAGCTTCGCTAAACATCAACAAGAGCGAAAAGAGCAATAAGCCGTGTTGGTGTTTTATCGCAACAACACCATTTTGATTAAAAAACTTTGTCAAAGTAAAAAAACATTTACAAAGTGTAACCCAAACATTTAGTATAGTTGGTGAGGGAAAAGACTTTGTCAAAGTTCAAGACTTTGACAAAGTTAACAAGCACAATTGGTGCGGAAAGTCATCCTGTAAGGAACTTCCTTGTTTATAAACAACTTGGTTTTGAACTCGATTGCAAATTGCAAGCTGAGTTATTAGGCGTAAAATCAACAAACAAATTTAGCCAGAAGATTAACTATATAAACAATAGCAATCCGTTAGCAATTGCGGCAAATGAATGTAAAAACATTGAAAATGAGTATCGAACTGACGCTATTGCATAAGTGATTGACGCTATTGCATAAGTGACTGACGCTATTGCATAAGTCGTTGTCGTTATGGCATAAGCGACTGACGCTATTGCATAAGTCGTTGACGTTATGGCATAAGCGACTGACGCTATTGCATAAGTCGTTGACGTTATGGCATAAGTGACTGACGCTATTGCATAAGTCGTTGTCGTTATGGCATAAGCGACTGACGCTATTACATAAGTCGTTGACGTTATGGCATAAGTGACTGACGCTATTGCATAAGTCGTTGACGTTATGACATAAATGAAATGAGAAATAGAGTATAGGAAATGAGAAATGAAGTATAAGAAATAAGAAATGGTGAAATGCAAATGGTAAATGATGAGATTTGAAACGAGTAATAGGCTAAAAGCAATTCAACAATTAGTTGGCTAGTCCTTACAATAAGTTGACTAATTCTGTGATAGATTTAGCTAAAACATCAAAATAAAAATATATCAACTCCAATTAAAACCAAAAACCTAAGGCAATAATTATTTCATCGCGAATGTTATTGTACTTTTTGTTATAATAAAATATTTTTTGGTTGGTTTCTAAGGTTTCTATTCTCCTAAATTCGGTACGCAAATAAGCATTGGCAATAGGCTTAAACTCTAATCCCCCAGTAGCACCCCATAAATGCAACCCTATCTGTTGCTTATATTCATTCAATATAGAGCCAGTTAAAATCTGATTCATGTCGTTGTAATATTCACCTCTCCCATAAATGGCCATTTTTTTACTAAACCTAATTTTGGTAACCAATAACGTGCTATATATTTCGGCTTGTTGAGTTAAATTGGTCAAAACCGAATTTTGTTGTATTCCGTAATTAAACTCGGCAGCCCAATCAACATACTTTGATTTAAAGGTTATATAAAAATTATTGTAAATGCGTTCTTGTTTTCTGGTTTGGTCATCTGGCGAATCTTCAGAGTAAAGTGTGTTAAAATTTAAACTCAATTGATCGCTTATATCGTACAATGCCGAAAATCCAAAAGCTTTGCTTTTATTGGTTTCAACAAAAGTGTTAAAGCCGTTAAAAGCATTGAACTGAATACTGAATTTGGGCGACAAGTTAAAAGTTAACTTAGCACCACTTAAATAATAGGGTTCATAATAGGTAACAGTGGCAATAGAAGTGGTAATATTTTCGCGAGGTTGAATAGATTCGACTCCAATATGGGTTCTAAAAAAACCTGCATCAATCCATGTTCTCTTAAAAAGTTTGAAACCTGCATTGGCCTCTTGTATTAAATTGTACTTATTGCTCCATGCACTTAAAGGAATATCGCCATATTGTAAGGTAAAATTGCCCCTTAATTTATTGGTATTATACTTTGCATTTATCATTAACATGTTTAATGAAAAAGTATTATTTAAAGGAGCTGAAGTAGGAAAAGCTTCGTAATTCCCATTGCCCACCGAATCGTTATAATAGGCAAAATAGGTGCTAACGTATCCGCTAATTTTTAGCTGCCCGGTTGAATCAAATTTGTCATCTCTTTCAGTTATGCGGGTTCCATCCAAGGCTAAGTTGGTATTGTAATCACTTTTTTTGGTGTAGTTGGCAAATCTTTTGACTAACGAATCGTAATTAATTGCTTCTAATATGTTTCTATAATTAATCGAGTCCTTGATAATTGTTTCAATATATTTTATTTTCTCGGTAATTAAATTTTGAAATTTATTTTCTTCGGTTTCAATTGGTTTGGTTTTAGGTAAAATTACTACTTTAAGTATTTGCCCCGTTTGTATATAATCTTCGTTGGTTAAATTATTCCAGTCTTTTAATTGTGCAACAGAGCAGTTAAATTTTAGCGACAGTCTATAAAGATTTTCTTTGGCTTTTACTTTATAATATACAACAGTGTCTTTTGGTAATTTTTGTTGCGCAATAGCACAAAAATGTATGCTAATACAAAAAAATAAGGCTAAATATAATTTATAAAATTGCATGGAAAATATTTATAACAAATTTATATTTTAAAAAATATCCCAGTATTATTTCAATGTAAATAAGCCAGTTTAAAAAGTTGATAACCTATTATAGTTTACACATTTTTTTGGTAAAAGCACTTACTAGTATGATGATAGCAAGTGCAATCTGTGGCAGTTTTAATTCAATTTCATGGCAATTTTCCTTGCTTTATTCCAAGGATAAATAGCTGTAAAAACTCCTAAAATAATAATGGTTAATAACACTATGATGGCATCGCCAAAAGCAAAAACAATTGGGTAGGCTATGGGTGAATTTGGACTAATTTTTATAAATCCAAAATGCTGCTGTGCTAAACAAATAATAAGTCCTATTACTAAGCCTATAAACCCACCAACAGCAGCTATAAATATACTTTGCCAAGCAAAAATATTGGCAATTTTAGTAGCAGTTAAACCCATGCTATGCAATATTTTTATCTCGCGTATTTTTTCCATTACCAATAAATACAAGGTGCCAATGGTATTGAAAATGGCAATAATGAGGATAAACAGAATAATAATATAGCTTATTAATTTTTCGGTTTTTACCAATTTGTAAAATGCTTCTCGTTGCTCAAACCTGGTTTTTACCTGAAACTTATTTCCTAAAAGAGCTTGTAGCTTTTGCTTTACTTTTTTTAAATCATTTTCGTTTTTAAGCTTTATTTCTATGGCGCTTATTTCGTCTTCTTTTTCTAATAATTTAGATAAAAAACGCAATGGAACCAACACATATTTATTATCAATTTCTGGCTGAATAGCAAATATTCCGCTAGGCACAATCAAGTCTCTGTTAAAAGCATTTTCAGGATTGATGAAATTTATTTCGCCCTTTTTTGGTGCATAAATACTCAAAAAGTTAAACTGATCAGATGGGTCAAGTCCTAGTTGGTAAGCTAAACTTTCGCCACATAAAACAAAGTTGGTATCACCACTTTGAATTATGGCTTCACCAACTTGAATGCAAGTGTCAATATGTGCCACCTTTAAGTAGTTTTCATCAACTGCTTTGGCTGAAGCAATGGTTTCTTTATTGTTATACCTTAACAATACATTCTCTTCTAATATTTTACTGGCACTTTCAATTTCATTCCATTTAATTATTTCGGAATAATGTGCCTCTGTAATTTTAAATGTTTTGGAATGTGTGGCAGTAATTTGAAGCTCTGCATCAAAGTTGCTGTACATTTTTGCAAACAAATTTTCAAAGCCATTAAATACCGAAAGGATGATAATTAAGGCGCAAGTACCAACAATATAACCCAATAAACTAATGCCTGAAATTACTGTTACTGCGTTATAAGTTCCGCTCTTTTTTTTAGAAAAGAAATATTTTTTGGCTATTTTAAATGATAACGACAATGGATGAATTAATATTGGCAATAATAAAGCACTTGAAGCAAAAAATTGTAATGAATTATTGTTAACCAAACACTTTTTTTAGGTAAACAATCTTAATTGAAATATGAAAATATTTTCAGTTATTCAACTCCTTCGGAGTTGTTTTTATATTTGCTTTAAACATCACCGAGTTGCACTCGGTGCTATTCATATTCAACTCTTTCAGAGTTGTAAACAGAAAGAATTATTGTAAAAAATTTCGAGGACAATAATCCCAATTGCACCGCTAGGAGAATTTTATCCTTTCATAGTTGTAAACAGAAAACATTGTTAAACTAAATTGTAAAATGAACGAGAACAATAACTCTGAAGGAGTTGAAATTGAATAGCCCTGCATGAAATGCAGGGTTAATGAAACAAAATAAATCAACTCTGAAGGAGTTGAATAATTGCAACAAAAGAAAAATGTTTTACAACAACTTCACTCTGTATTTTTCAGCCATTTTTTCCAATTGTTCTTGGCTTACTCCATGTTTGTTGGTTTGATCGTGATATTTTTCAACAGTGATTACATAAAGCATATAATCAAATTGAGCAGCTAATTCAAAATAAGGAGCTAGTTCCCAATCCAAGGTAAAGGTATTATCAATAAAAACTTTTGTGATTCCTTGTGCTAAAGCCTCTTTGCATAAGGTTTCGCATTGCTGATAGGCGAGGTAGTTTTCGGCAAAATTGAATTGATATTCACCTGTAATTTTATTGGTAAAATAATCGTCAATGGCAAAAACTGGATATTGTCTATTTTCACTTAATACATTTGCCAAACTACTTTTTCCTGCACCTGGCAATCCACGTAAAAGTATTAGACTTTTAGCATCCATTATGGAGCAGGAACTATCATTTTATCGAATGCTTGCTTCGCCCAATTGGTTAATAAAGTCATTTGTTCAGTGCTTAATTTTGTTTCGGTATGAATCAAAGTATACGACCATAATGGCATTTCATGTTCATTTACTTGTTCTCCAATTTCCTCCAACTTATGTTTCTGACGTTTTGGTTTGTAGGTTTTAAATTCCGAAAAATTCAATTCTTCTTTTCCTTCATTTACATGCCATTGCATCCATAATCCAACTGGTTGAATATTGGTATACCAAGGATAAGTAGTGTGGTTGCTATGACAATCGTAACACGAAGTTTCCAATATTTTTTGTACATCGGCTGGAACAGAATCAAAATGTAAAATATCATTTTCAGTCAAAGCCATTCCTTCATTTTTAGTTGGACGAACAAATTGAAGAATTACTAAAACGGCTACTAAACCTAAACCAATTTTCTTAAAGTTGAAGTATTTCATTTGATTAAATTATTTATGTTTTGCTTTCGTCCCGATGCTTCGGGATATTTTTTCGAATTTTATATTTATTTTTTCGAATTTCTTTTGTTATTTGCTTTTCAAATACTCAATAAAACTATTGATATGTCTATCTTTTTTTGTTGGATAAATATCGGCAATAGTTACCATAATTCCTGTTTCTTCTACATAACCAAAGTGACTATTTACAGCCGTTCCAAACGTTTTCATGGTTGGACTTAAGTTCATGTAATTATTAAACAAAGGCGGAATATATTCACCCAATGAGCGAACCATTTTATTTAAATATAAATGTCCTTCTTTGAATGGTAAATCTTTGATATTTTTTAAAAAATCAGTGCAATCTGTTTCACGTATTAACGGATTTGGAATAATTACTAAACCTTCTGTTTCTGGAAAATAATAATCCATAAACGCTAAAATATAATCGCGTGCTTCCTTACCAAAATGCTGGTAGTTGGTAACCTTTCCGAAAAAATATTTGGTATGAGGATGCAAAACAGTTAAAGCGCCCAATCCATCCCACAAATTATCTAAACTAAAAAGCCCTTTACGGTTATCTAACGAAGGTTGATATTGTGGTTGAACAAAACTTCTTCCTAACTCAATGGTGTATGGAAAATATTCTGTTTTAAGTTTTTCACTGTAACCAAATATTTCAGCAGTAGAAAGGTGGTAAATACCGTTTTCGTCAAGTACATCGTTGCACAATGCATAACGATAACCGCCCACTATTTCTTCGTCATCAGGGTTCCAAACTATAAGTTGTTTGTAAATGTATTTACCAGTATCGTGCTCATCTATATCAGCACTTTTAGCCGATCCTCCACCTGCTTCTCTAAATGAAACTTCTCGTAATCTTCCAACTTCTAACATTAAATTGGGAGCACTATTACCATCAAAAATATATATTTGATTGGTTATATTATTAGTTGGTCTTACTAACCTTTCGGCAGTAAGTTCACTTTTTATTAAGTCCCTATCTATTTTATCAACTATCTGCTGCATCAAAATTTATAATAGTTGCAAGATGTAAAAAAAAAAGTAATTTATTAGCAAACCACAAAAAAATATCTTGTTAGAATTCTTATTAGCTTTTTGTTTTTAAAGTTATTGCTTTGTTTGTTAAACAAATAAACACTACTTCTCAAATAATTTGGTTAATATGATAAGTTCAATTTTTTATTTGCTAAAAATAGCAAGTTTATTTTCTTTCAATTGGTAAATAAAATGTTTCAGGGATTGTGCCCATTGATACGGGTTTTTACTTTTATCAAAAAAACTTGGTTCAATTGGTTTACCAAATGTAAAAGTAATGGTTTTTCCTTTTTGCTTAAACATTTCATTTCCTAAAAAAAACATTTCAATATTGGCTTTAATTCCCAAACGTTTTCTAATATTGGCTAAATTGTAAAAAAAGCTGCTATTATAAGCATCAATATGGGTTGGAATAATTGGCAATTGATGTTTTACCGCCTGACTAATAAAGCTTTTTTGCCAAGGTAAATCTATAATTTTTCCATCTTGTTTTCGGCTACATAATCCTGCAGGAAATATCAAAATACAATGACCTTCGCTGTATAATTGTTCTATTCGTTGTAAATTTTGTTTGGTGTTGGTGCCATGTTTATTTACTGGAATAAACACATTTTCCAAGCTTTTAAATTGCATCAATAAATCGTTTACAATAAACTTTAAATCGCTGCGAACTTTACCTACTTCACCCAAAAAAGCCAATCCATCAGCACCACCTAATGGGTGATTGGCAACTACGATAACACCGCCAGTTTTTGGTATATTTTCCAAACCAATGGAAACTGCTTTTGCACCCAAAGCAATTACTGCATTTGCACCAAACTGAATGCCATTGCTTTTTTCGTTATCAATAACAAATTGGTTAATTTCTTCTTGGTGAACAATGCGCTTTACCCAACGCAACACAAACCCCGGCAGTAGTTTATACAACTGCGGATTTTTATCGTTAAATGCTTTGTCTATGTCTATCAATTTTGTTTGTTTGTTTGTCCCGCAGATTACGCAGATTAACGCAGAAAAATCAGCGGTTATTAGCGCAATCAGCGTGAAGTTTTATTTGCCAATTTGCTTCTCCTTTATACGTCATGCTGAGGAACGAAGCATCTCTTTCCAAATTATTTTAAAGATGCTTCGTTCCTCAGCATGACGACAAATTTAATTTAGCTAGCTGCTAGGAGCCAGCCGCCAGAAGCTGCTACCCGTTCATCAAATCTTCAATATGATCCGCTTCAATTGGAATATGACTCATTAAATCAATACATCCGTTTTCAGTTATCAGAATTTCGTTTTCTAAACGCACGCCAATGGCTTCTTCTTTGATATAAATTCCAGGTTCACAACTAAACGTCATGCCGGGTTTCATTGGCTCGTAGCGCATTCCAACATCATGCACATCTATTCCTAAAAAATGACTGGTGCCATGCATAAAATATCTTTTATAAGCAGGCCAATTTGGATTTTGCTTTGCAATATCATCGGCAGTAAGTAAGCCTAATTTTACCAATTCAGCTTCCATAATTAATCCAACTTGGGCTTGATAATCCATGAGCATTACACCTGGTTTCAACAGTTTTTTTGCTTCATTCATTACCTGTAAAACTGCGTTGTAAACTTGCTTTTGGCGCACAGTAAATCTTCCATTTACTGGCAAAGTTCTGGTCATGTCACTAGCATAATTGGCATAATCAGCACCAGTGTCAATCAGCACCAAATCGCCATCTTTGCATTGTTTGTTGTTATCGTTATAATGTAAAATGCACGAATTTTGGCCACTTGCTACAATAGGCGAAAACGAATGTCCGTTGCCTCTATTGCTAATGTATGAATGAATAATTTCTGCTTCTATTTCGTATTCCCAAACATTTGGTTTTACAAATTTGAATAAACGGTGAATCATTTTTTCGCTTAAACCCACAGCAACATTCATTAAATCTAATTCGATTTTAGATTTGATAGAACGTAATCTTTGAATAATTGGCGATGCACGTTCAAACTCATGCAAAGGATATTTTGAACGCATTTCGTTCGCGAAACGTAAATCTTTATAAGGTGTATTTACCGTTGATCTGTCATTTTCGTTCAAGCTTAAATAAATGTTGTTTGCATAATTTATTGCAGGACGAATTTTTGCTTCAAAATCGTCTAACCAAAACACATTTTGAATGCCACTCACTTCTTGTGCTTGCGCTTGTGTAAGCTTGTAACCATTCCATGTTACCATTAAATCGCTGGTTTGTTTAATGAACAAAGCTTCACGCATTTCAGGTACTACACTATCAGGATAAATAACCAAAATACTCTGTTCTTGATCTATTCCACTTAGGTAAAAAATATCGCTGTTTTGTTTAAATTTATGGGTAGCATCTCCGTTCCAAGGATGCTCATCGTTGGAGTTAAAAATAGCTATAGAATTAGCCTTTAATTGCTTTGCAAAATTGGCTCTATTCAGTTTAAAAAGTTCGTTATTGATGGCTTCGTATTTATACATAATGTAAAATTTTCTTGATGCGAATTTATTTTATTTTTTTAAACCAACACATTTGATTTTTTGAGTGGTTATTTTTTAAGTGAAACATAATCAATAATTATTTATATTTGACTCATGAAATTTCAAGATTATATTGAATCAAATCACACCATTATGTTAGGAAAACCTGTAATTAAAGGAACTAGAATTACTGTTGAATTGATTTTGAAAAAACTATCAGAAGGAGCTTCAATCGAGCAACTAATTGATATGTATCCAAGTTTGAATATTGAGCACGTAAACGCTTGTTTGGCTTATGCTTCCGATGTGATTTCAAACGAATTAATTCTGCAAGAATAATGCTAATTATTGCGGATGAAAATATTCCAAGAAGTATTGCTGAGTCAATATCTTTGATTGGAATTGAAGTTATTTATATTTACGATGAATATCGTGGAATAGACGATTTTAGCATTATCAATCTTGCAAAGCAAAAAACTAATACTATTATTTTAACAGAAGACAAATACTTTGGAGAATGGGTGTTTTCTAATCATGTTACTGGATTAAGTGTGATATTTTTAAGATATCATTTTTCGGAATTACCTGAAATAACAAATGTATTAGTAAAACTAATTTCTGAAAAACAAAACAACCTTTTAAATAAATTTACTACAGTTACTCCAACCAAAATTAGAACTAGGGATTTGTTCTAATTTTTTTACTTTCAAAGTTACAAACTTTGCTTACTTATTCTCACAAGTGACGCTCGCGTTGCGATGCTAAACACTTGCGAGAGCTAGGCTTAACACTTGCGAGAGCTGAGTAGCTTATTTAATATTGGATTGCATTTGGAAAATAGAAAAAAATTAAGAAATATTTCTTTGAAACTATTTTCCTTTTTTGATCAATAAGTCAAGAGATAATTTTTGACTATCAATTATCCCTTTTAAGAATTCAATTTCCTTTTTGTTTTCTTCTAAACTAGAAGTGTTTTGTTTGTTAATTTTTAACAAATTTGAATATTCACAAAAAAAATCAAATTTTAGTACTTCTGAAATTAATAATAAATCACTTGTATCAATTGATTCTTTACTAAGCAGGTCATTTACGTTTTGTCTTTGCTTATAAATGCGTTTTGCAAACTCACTTTTCTTCATGCCCATATCATTGAGCTTCTCTTCAATTAATTTTCCAATGTGAATTTTCACATTGCGAAAGTTGATTTATTTTGAAATATTTATCATTACATTTTGTAATATAAATAATTACATTCGTCAAAAAATAATTGAAGGGTTTCATGATAAATTATACACTTTTCAAAGAAGTTTCAGGTATTGTAGCAGGAATTATTTCTTTAGTTGCATATATTATTTATATAGTTTCCATTTTTAAGAAAGACTTCTAAAATAATTCATTTAAATGAAATACATAAATTTTCTTCTGATTATGGTTTCAATTTCTTATGAATCAAGTTCACAAGAAACAACTATAAACTATAATACTAGCACTTATTTAGATTTTACAAAATCTGGATTTCAACAAATATTTTGGACTTCGTATGATATAAATAAATTTTCAATAGAAGGCAGATACAATTATGACTGGGACAAAAATATTTCACTTTATATTGGGTGGGCATTAAAGCACAATGATTGGAAGTTTCGGTTAATGCAAGGAATTACTTCGGATGGAGAAAATATGGGTTTTGGAATTTCACCATTATCAATTTATGAAAGTAAAAAAATGTTTTTATATAACAGCCCTCAAGTAGTTTTTGGGTATTCAAAAATACCAACTTACTTTTTTCATTGGGGTGAAATTTATTACAAACCAAAGGAATGGTTTTGGTTTGGAGTTTCAGACAGATTATATTTTGACAATGAAAACAGTCAGGATATTTCAATTGGAACTCAAGTTTCATTTGCTTATAAGGGACTTTTTATAAATTTCTATTACTGGTTACCAACTACGTTAACAGATAATAGGTTTTCAATATTGTTGGGCTATGAGCGAAGCACAAAAAGACAACAGAATAAAAAATAAAATTATGACAACAGAAAACTTTGGTGAACATTTAACCATAGATGGTTACAATGGTTCAAGAAACAAACTTAATGATAGAGAAATTGTTTTTAATTGCTTAGATAAGCTACCGGGCTTACTTCAAATGAATAAATTAGCAGACGCTAGTTTGCATTTTGCTCCTGATGGTATTGGAAAAGATCCAGGTGGATGGAGTGGTTTTGTAATAATTGCTGAAAGCCATATAAGTATTCATACTTTTCCAGACAGAGGTTTTGTGAGTGCTGATGTTTATACCTGCAAAAATGGAATGGATGTAAAATTCATTCTTAACTATTTTAAGGAAACCTTTGAGCTGACTGACATTGAATATCATTTAATAAAAAGAGGGACGAAATATCCTGTAGAAAATATAAGGAGATAATTTATGATTCCAAAATTCCCTGAATTTAAAAAAATCGAATTATGCGACAAAGAAGAAATAGAAAACATAACAAACCAATTTCCTCTTTATTCTGATTTTCATTTTGTTACAATTTATTGTTGGGATATTGATAATTCTACTTTGATATCAAACCTTAATGAAAATCTTATTTTAAAGCAAATTGATTGTATGACAGGTGAGCAATTCTTTTCATTTATCGGAATAAACACAGTCGATGATACGGTAAAAGAAATCTCCGATTATCTATATCAAAACAACCTTCCATTAATTTTAAGATGGGTTCCAGAAGAATCCGTTAATTGTCTTATTGGAATTGAAGCTACGGTAACTGAAGACAGAGATTATTTTGATTATATTTACGATGTTGATGATTTTTATGCTGCAACTGGTGGTAAATATAAAAGTTATAGAAATGCTATTTCTAAATTTAATAGACAGTATCCAAATGTTATTGTAAAACATATTGATATTCAAAATAAAACTGTTAAAGAACAACTAAGCAATCTTTTTAAAATTTGGTATTCTAATAAGCTAAATACAAACCATGTTGATGAACAATTAGAATTTAAAGCACTTAAAAAACTTCTCTATAATGCAGAAAATTTCAAAACACTCATTGGTTTAGGGGTTTATATTAATGATATAATGATTGCATTTGCAATCGAAGATATTTTTGACAAAGAATTTGGTTGCGGTCTTTTTTGGAAAGCAAATATCAACTATTCTGGAATTTATAATTTTTTACAAAATGAAACCCTAAAACTCTATCATTGCAAAGGAATAAAATACATGAATATGGAATCTGATATTGGAATAGAATCATTAAGAAATTCTAAAATGCGGTATCATCCCTCATTTTTCTTGAAAAAATATAAAATAGAAATTAGTGTTCCTGTATACTTATAATTTATGACTTGGTTTTTTATAGCTTTAACGGCATCCTTTTTATGGTCTTTAGTAAATATTTTCGATCAATACCTTGTTGCTAAATACTCAACAGGCGAACATGGTTCAGGAGGTCTTGTTCTATTTTCAAGTCTAATTGGTATTTTAGTAGCATTAATTATCAGCTTAACAACAAACGGTATTTGTCAAATATCAATTTCAGATAAATTACTTCTTATACTGACAGGCGGTATTTCTATTGCTTGGATAATTCTATATTTATTCACACTTGAAATCGAGGATGTTTCGGCAGTTGTACCTTGGTTTCTAACTGTACCAATTTTTGGCTATGTTCTTGGTTATTTGTTTTTAGGCGAAACACTTTCTACTAAGCAACTAATTGGGTCAATCATTGTTTTAATTGGTGTTTTTTTAATTTCCATCGATTTTTCGGGGCATAAAAAAAAATTTAAATGGAAACCTGCAATCTATATGATTATAGCTTGTTTTTTAGTTGCAATCTGCGGTGTTATTTTCAAATATGTAACCATAGGTAACAATTATTGGGTTTCATCATTTTGGGAATACACAGGTCTGGGCTTTTTTGGTATTCTAATTTACTTGTTAGTTCCCAAATTCCGCAAAGAGTTCATGTATATGAATAAGCAAGGTGGTATTAGAATTTTTTCTCTAAATTCACTAAGCGAAGCATTGACGATTGTGGGTAATCTACTAACAAATTATGCGATTCTAATAGCACCTGTAACTTTGGTTTATCTTGTAGGTAGCTTTCAGCCTGCAATTGTACTTTTTATGACTTTGATTTCTACAAAGTACTTTCCTCATATCGCCAAGGAAAACTTAACCCCTAGTGTTTTACTACCTAAAATAATTGCTATTATAAATATGATAATTGGGAGTGTGTTTTTGTTTCAGTAAATAGTATAATGTAATGAAATATTAACATCCACTATCTTACGCAAATGTAATGCTCAGCGCTCGCAAGTGTTTATCACGCAAGTCGTGAGTCACTTTGAGGATAAATAATAAAAGTTTGTAACTACAAAAACCCTTCAATTAACATTCACCAGTAATTTTATGCTGAAATTGTTTGTTTTGTAACCTTACATTGAAGCAATGTAACCTTACATTGAAGCTATGTATCCATACATTGAAGCTATGTATCCATACATTGAAGCTATGTATCCTTACATAGGAGCTATGTATCCTTACATTGGAGCTATGTAACCTTACATTAAAGCTACGTATCCTTACTTTGGAACTATGTAACCTTACATAGAAGTAATTTATCATAACATAGGAGCTATGTATCCCTACCTAAGAGCTACGTTTCCTTACATTGGTGCAAAGTAACCTTACATTAAACTAGTGTATCCTCCTTTTCTCACTTATTTATATAATTCCAATCTTTTTTTTTGTAATCTTTTTATTTGTTTTTTTGTAACCTTTGAACATTCTAATTTTTCTTATACAATTTGCTATTTATGAAAAAACAACAATCGAATTGGCATATACTTCCTCTTGCTGAAATAACAAAATTATTAAGCACAAAACCCGAAGGTTTAACCAATACCATTGCATTGCAACGCATCACAGAATTTGGAAAAAACCAGATAGAGGATAAAAAGAAAAAAACGGTTTTTCAAATGATTTTAAATCAGTTGATGGATTTTATGATTCTGATACTTTTTGCAGCTGCTATTATTTCGGGTTTGTTGGGCGATTTAACCGATACCATCATCATTTTTGCTATCATCATTATCAATGCAGTGGTAGGTTTTATTCAAGAATACCGAGCCGATAAAGCCATAGAAGCTTTGAAAAAAATGGCAGCTAATAATGCAAAAGTTTTGCGTGACAATAAAACCATTGAAATTCCTACAATTGATTTGGTTCCAGGTGATGTATTATTGCTAGAAGCAGGAAATATTATAGCGGCTGATATTCGTTTTTTTGAAACCCATCAACTTAAAGTGGATGAGTCGGCTTTAACAGGTGAATCGGAAAATGTAGAAAAATTTCCAAAAGAATTACCAGAAGGCGATTATGCTTTGGGCGACAGAACAAATATTGGCTTTAAAGGCACTTTTGTTACCAATGGAAGAGCGCTTGCCTATGTAATTGAAACGGGAATGAATACCGAATTAGGCAGCATTGCTCGAATGATTCAAACCGATGAAACTGTTACGCCTTTACAAAAAAGACTGGCTGCTTTTGGTAAACGTTTGTCGGTAATTATTTTAATTATTTGTGCCATTATTTTTGGATTTGGCTTATTGCGTGGAGAAGATATTTTAACCATGTTGCTTACTTCTATTTCTCTGGCAGTGGCCGCCATTCCTGAAGCTTTGCCTGCTTTGGTAACTGTTGCGCTGGCTTTAGGTGCTAAACAATTGGTAAAAAGTAATGCCTTAATTAGAAAACTTCCAGCAGTAGAAACGTTGGGTTCGGTAAATGTAATTTGTACAGATAAAACAGGAACACTTACCATTAATAAAATGACGGTTGAGGAAGTTTTTGAAACTTCGGATAAAAGTTTTCACTCCATTTTTGATACTGAAAATTCATTGTTTAACGCCATGGCTTTAAACAATGATGTAACAATGGATAAAGACGGAAAATGGATTGGCGATTCGACAGAAGTTGCAATGGTTCGCTATGCATTTGATAAAGATTTTAAACGAGAATCATTAGAAAATAAATTTAAAAGATTAGCCGAAATACCTTTTGATTCTACAAGAAAATGCATGACTACTTTTCACGAAACCCCAAATGGTGTAGTAGCCATTACCAAAGGTGCAGTGGAAATAATACTGAAAAAATTAGCTAAAAATCAAACTCAAGAGCTAAAAGATTTTGAACTAAATGCCAATAAAATGGCAGAACAAGGTTATAGAGTTTTGGCTTTTGGCATGAAAACTTTTGAAACCATGCCTACCGATTTAAAAGCTGAAAATATAGAATCATCGTTAACGTTAGTAGGTTTTGTTGGACTCATGGATCCACCACGAGAAGAGGCAAAAAAAGCCATTGAACAATGTAAAAAAGCAGGAATAATTACAGTTATGATTACTGGAGATCATAAACTTACTGCTTTATCAATTGCCAAACAATTAGGCATAATTAGCTCCGATGAAGATAAAATATTAAGTGGTGCTGAATTGGAAAATTTAAGTGACTCAAAATTTAATAAAATTGTAGAACAGGTAAGGGTTTATGCAAGGGTAAATCCTGAACAAAAATTACAAATAGTAAAAGCTTTACAACATAAAAACAATTATGTGGCCATGACAGGCGATGGCGTAAACGATGCGCCAGCCCTTAAAAATGCTGATATTGGCATTGCCATGGGAATAAATGGAACGGAAGTTTCGAAAGAAGCTTCTCACATGATTTTGTTAGATGATAATTTTTCGACTATAGTTAAAGCTGTTAAACATGGCCGAAGAGTATTTGATAATATTTTAAAATTTATCAAATACATTATGACAGGTAATTCAGGTGAAATTTGGGCAATTTTTTTAGCACCATTTTTGGGTTTGCCTATTCCTTTATTAGCCATTCATATTCTCTGGATAAACTTAATTACAGATGGTTTGCCAGGACTAGCACTTGCTTCGGAACCAGCAGAAAAAAACATTATGAATAGGCAGCCAAGAAGTGCCACTCAAAATATTTTTGCAGATGGAATGGCTATTCATATTTTGTGGGTTGGATTTTTAATTGGTGCAACTACTTTGGGTATTCAAGCTTGGAGCATTCATAACGGAAATTCACATTGGCAAACCATGGCTTTTTCGGTACTTTGTTTTAGTCAATTGGGGCATGCTGTAGCTGTTCGTTCAGAGCTAGAATCTATTTTTAAAATTGGAGTGTTTTCAAACAAACCCATGCTTTTGGCCATATTATTAACTATTGGACTTCAGTTATTGGTAATATATATTCCGTTTCTAAATGATGTATTTAAAACCCAACCGTTAACACTTTTGGAATTGGCTATTACTATTGCTGTATCAAGTATTGTATTTTGGGCAGTAGAAATAGAAAAAAGAATGAAAAGATTTAGAATGTCAAAGGTTAAACATGAAGTTTTGCCACAGATTCAAAAAATATAATAGAGAATTAGGAAGATGCAATTCAAAACAAAAAACTTGAAACACATAGAAACATAGAAAACATAGCGTTTAAAATATGTT
>Ga0247839_1002548_pt1 | contig 27016 bp, 33 predicted proteins | sample LaCruzMarch2015__6_FD_192405 | JGI IMG/M metagenome (GOLD analysis project Ga0247839, IMG submission 192405) | Freshwater microbial communities from meromictic Lake La Cruz, Castile-La Mancha, Spain - LaCruzMarch2015_16m | ecosystem: Environmental > Aquatic > Freshwater > Lake | place: Spain... | reverse complement strand
AAAAGGTGTAGTGCCCTTAATCAGTTTATTTGACTGCATTATGGCGGATTATGATATGACTGATGAGGAACATTTGTACTATTGCAAGCAATCTAATCAGAAAGTGATGACATCTCTGCCAAAGATCGTCACTGGACCATTGATCCATGTCTGGGATGCTGTAATCAGTCATCACACACCACCCTACCTCATTCAATGTTTTTTTTAATTGACAGTAAATGTACTGGTTTGTCCCATTTTTATTAACAGTTCAAGACCTTGAAGCGCAGAATGCGCGACTGAGGCTGGCCCACCGTATCCTGAGGCTCACTCACCGTTGCATCCCCCGACCCCCGTGCTGCCCTGGCGACATGCCCCTGCATCATGCACGACTGAGGACCCTCTTCCGATGTAATGCCGTCGGTCTTACCCGGTGCCATCTCATGACTCACCCGATCAAAACCCGCCTGTCGGCGCTCTCTGTACGTCATTCAGCTATCCCGAATCATTTATTTAAAAAAAATTCAAGTAGAGTGTATTGCTGAACTGTAAACTAGTGACTTGTCACGCATGACTAGACTTTTCAAACGTCAATCACTGTGTGGTTGACAAGGTTCCAGTGTGCAGGCTTCTTGAACTCACGCCAATCGACATTTGTTGGAACAACATACAATTTGGTGCATTTGTCTGGATACGCACACATAAACACTTCCTTCGTCATGGGGGCGAATGCAATGGTTTCCCGTTTGTGAATGGACGTGTATGTATCAACAAAGCGGCGGCCTTCATGTGTCGACTGCGGTGCCAAAATCGAAATCACTTCCGTTGTAACAATTTCCACTTGGGTTGCCATACCAGTGGGTTGAACAGACGGTATTACGGTTGAAACCTTGCAGGCCAGCTTAATTGAATTGACGACGTCAAATGGGTATCCAGATGCAAGAATCACGTGCTGGTAATGCGCGAGACGACACACGTATGACTTGAGTCTAGGATTATAATCGGATGGGTATGCAAATCCGTCGCCATCCTTATGAGGGAGCAGGCCGTTCGAGTTGATTACATTTGCAAGATGGTCGTAAAGGTCATGTATGCTTGGCTGCATATGAGTGCATGGTTTGTCTGAAGGACCTTTCTGGATAGCAGTGTTCAAATGGGCTTGTATGGCTGTATGGAGTTCGTTGATCTGGCTCATGATTTGATTGTCTGTAGAAGTTTGCACTTGTTTTTATATTGTTTTTAGTAAGGTCGGCATCACAACACAGCGCACCACAAACCAGACTCTCCAGGCATTTCAGCGAACCCCATCTTTTTCCAAAAGCCAGCGGTTTCGTCGAGATTATGGGGAACGCGAATGAAGCTAAACTGTTTTGATATAGCACGTTCTTTGAGCCAATCGACCATCTGTCTCGCAACTCCCTTCATCCTGTGTCTGGGCAAAATTTCTAACAACTCCAAATGCAATATGTCCCCATACATGATTATAGGGTCTGTCAAGCACACGTTGACGACCATATATCCAAAAAGATGGTGCGTGTTTTGGTTGAGCGCAGCCCATACATTCATTGGTTCACCTGCGATATACCCGAGCTGATGCCAGAAACTTCCAAAACAACTTCCAGGTTTCTTAACCCCTTTCGCAGCCGCCTCACGCTGCAGGTAGTCAATGATTCGCCACATATAGCGATTGTTTTTGGGGTAGATGCATTCAATGCTGAGCATTTACAGTCAAGCATGCTATGGGCTATATAAATGCATTGACCTTAATGTGCACTTCACATCACAATGAGTTTGACTGTCACTTCAGCTGATGGCGTGCAGAGCGTGCCCAGCCGCCAGTATGCCTTTCAATTTGCAGAGATGCTTCACAGCGCCCGCCGTGCCAATCCGGAAGTTCCCTCCGAACTCGACGGTTTCCTTCAGGACCTGATGGAGACCAATCACTTCTACGTGTGTCCCGTGTGTCTGGATCTTGTCATGAAGAGCCGTCGGAACCGTTGCTGCAAGCAGTGCCAACACGTCACCCATCGGGGATGTGCTGCTACGCTTACTGCGTGCCCATGCTGCCGCCATCCGTTTTAAGCGTTTTTTCGTTGTTAAAACATTAAACGCGATATAACAACAGTGCAATGCAAATTGGATGTGGGTAGCGTCACAATTGTTGCTGATATCATGCTGGGCGTGTCATGCACATCTTTCAACCAATGGGGTTCACATAGTAAACGCATCCACCGGGCAGAGAGTGCGGCTGAAATGCGTGAATTGGTATGGGGCACATCAAGAGCCATTAGTCCCTGGGGGACTTGAAGTGACAAGCGCTGATAATATCGCAGATCTCATCGCGTTGATGGGGGCAAACTGCGTTAGACTGCCATTATCCGATCAAGGGGTGCTAAATGACCCAATGATAGACCCTTATTTCATAATGGGTCGCAATGCTAGTGCACTGCAAGTGCTGGACACCGTCGTGAGCTCGCTGACGTGTAGAGGTCTTATGGTTATTCTGAACAGTCACACAACGACCCCACAGGGGCTGTGGCATGGTGGGAACATCTCAACAACTGAGTGGGTTCGGGGTCTTGCATTAGTGTCAGCTAGGTACAGCAGCAATCCATTGGTAATTGGGATTGACATCAGGAACGAGATTCACGATCAGGGTGACACCATCATCACATGGGGGCGAAGTAAAGACGTCGACTCCGATTGGTTGGCGGCTGCCACAATTGCAGAGGATGGGATCGCAGCGGTGAACCCACACATGCTGATCATCGTCAGTGGGCTCTGCAGGGCGTATGACATCAGACCATTGATGGACAGTCCAGGACCATCTGCTGCCCTGGAGAGAGACAAGCTGGTGTTCAGCACGCACGTCTACCCTTTCTCTTGGTGGTGGGAGAATATTTACTGGCTGTGGGTTATGTATGTGGCCATTGTTGTTTTTATTTTCTCATCACTGCTCTTGATATGCGTAGACACCCCTCCATCGTTCTGCTGTCTTGAGTTTAACATTCTTATAGGGTCTTTTCTACCTTTCGCTGTGATCTGGATTGCTGTGGCATGTGTGAAGTTACTCATATCACGAGGGGTTGGATGTGAAACCCTTGCCAATGAATCAACGTATTGGATCATCGCTGGTGTTTGTTTGTTGCTTGTGAGTGCAGCATCAAACATTCATTTGCTGCTGACAGAAGACGATTTCATGCTACCGTTGGTCAAGGGTTTTCTCTGCTGGACACGCCTTCTCTGTGTTGTTGTCGTCATATTTTCTTATGTCACTGGAACCTATTGGATGGTGCTTGATGATCTGAGGCGTTGGCGACTGGAGGCTCGCACAGTCCCAGTGTTTGTTGGCGAGTTTGGGACGGTCGTTGGGGACAACACGGTGCAATGGGGATATCTCAATCGAGTTCTTCATGAATTTGATTTGGATTTTGCCTACTGGGCGGTCAACGGGCGCAAATGGCGTAATGGAGTTTGGGAAACTGAAAACTATGGTTTATTGAACTACAACTATTCTGGGTTAGCAGACAAGACGTTTGCAGATACGACTCAATCGGCGGTGGTTTTGGCCCGCTTGGCCGGATGCTCGATCTCAAACAAGCGGAATCCGTCTTTGGACATGATGCGAGCGACGAACTCGTCCATAGACTCCTCGAGTCCCACGTAGTTGTGGCTGGCCAACTCGACAAACGCATCGCCGATGGCTTTGCCAAGAAGGTTGCGACCTTTGAAGTTGGCCACACCGTCTGCACAGATCTGCGAGTAGACGTCTTCAATGCGGACGCCAGTTCCCCAGAGATCATCTCGCGAAGTCGCTTCCATGAAGGAGACGGTTTCGGGCTTAATGGCAAAATGCTTTGCAATATCAACGAGTTGCAGCACGAACATGCGAAACTCGTCGTTTTTGAACTTAAGGAGCTGAATCAAGAACATGATATGATATGACTGCGAATTCCAGTTACCCGCCTTAAACCCATGGATGTCGGATGAAGCCTTCTTGGCGATCTTTGGTTCTGCCGCGTTAAGGACGGCATCAAGAACCTTCATGTTGTGTTCGTTGTCAGGCGAATCCAGGTGAGCCATCACGCACTTGGCTTTGAAAAGCTCCTCACCGCAGCGAAATACGACCTTCTTTCCGTCGACTTCGACCTCCATGTCAACGCGGACAAAGTTGGAGAAGGTGCGTTCGAAAAAGCCAACGTGCATTGTGTGTGTTTTAGGAAAGATGATGATGAAAAAAGTAGGAGTGCAGAAGAACTTGAAAGTCTTGCATTCAGATTCAGTCAAGACAATCGTCGGGAATTGTGGATCCCTGCATTCCATGGGAGCACGGGGCTTGAGAAGCAGAGCAAGAGTTGCAGATGAAACTGACATGGCGAATGAGTCTCTGAACCTGACACGTGTCCTTTTATAGGCTGGCAAAACACCCCTTCGGAACATTCGGGATTCCAAAATGCCTCTTCAGAATTCATTCGGTATTTCATGCATTAACTATATAACCAGTATGATGATAAGCTGAACAAATCCCGTATGAATCCAGTAATGGTCTTTTTGGACGACGAATGCCCACTGGCACTCGCGTATTCCATCAAGCGCAAGCTTGACGGATATGTTCTAACGAAATCAGGCGAAAGGAGTTACGTCACGAGTTTCGATGCGGGTGTTGTCATATACACGGATCACTTTCGCGAAATCACTGTTCGCGTGAACATCGACGACGTGCACTTCGGAACGACGGCGTCCCGTGTTTATCACGAATGGGACGAAAATAACAAGTGCTATTCCCAAAACACTGTCACAGCGGTGTATGCCTTTGATTCATTGGCGGAATGTGGGCATTTTGTTGGCGAGCGCATTATCTTGCGCGGCGTCATTGAATGAAAACTCAAGATGTCGTTGATTTAGCGCCTCTGAAGCTGACGCTCACGCTCCCTGAGAACCGTCAGCTGCGCGTGAAGCGAATGGGTGTTGCCAGCATCGGCAGTGATCTCGTCCGTGAGAACACGGATGGCTTCACGGAGCACAGCGAGCAGCCGAGTCCTGTCTGCGGCGACCCAAAGATCGAATATCTCGACATAGGCATCCAGTGCGTCAACGAATGGCTCCAGCATGTTGACACGAAGACTGCCATTTGCCAGAGATTGAGCAATGTTTGAGAAGAGCGAGACCATTTCAGTCGCCGCATGAATGAGAGGCTCACGATGCTCGCTCGCCTGATTGACGAAAATCCTTGCAGGGAAGTAACGAATCGGCCAAGCGGAGAGGAACACACGAATCGTCGTGTCAACAGGACCATAATCGGCTTTGTAAATGACTCTCTTGAGAAACGTGATGGCCAACTTGCGGAACATAGGATCATGAAGCAGACCCCACATTTCATCAAATCCCATCTGATCATGCAGGCGATTATGGAACCCATCAGCCAGCACGCTGGTCGGCGTCATCGCGCGCCACCATTTCTGGATGATGCGTGTGTTATACTGCATTGTTTCGTGTATGCTATGCTGGAAGCGCTTGCTTATATAAGAATGCAATAAGCCAACAACCACTGTTGTTCAAATGGCTTCTTCAAAGGAACAGTTGGCGGCATTGTTCAAACAGCTGGCAGATGAGGAAAACAAGGCTCTCGTCAGTGAGCTGGTGGCAATGCGTAAAAAAAACGATGGACACAGAAAAAAGATTGCAGAGGATCAAGCGACGATTGCTGCAATAAGCAGCTCAATTGAAAAGATGCGCGCAGAAAAGGAAGCTATCGCTGTTGCAACGAAAGCCAACGAACTGGATCGAGACACCTCCAATAAGAGGATGCGCATTTCAAAGGAGCGTGTCAACACGATAATGCAATTGACGGCACAATACCATAATGGTATTTAAACACGCCAACTGTTTTGTATCGATCGCATTATGGATTCTTCAATCAATAAAATGCTCGCGATATTCGGCGCACAGGTAGATTCAAATGCAGACGCGTTGCGTCTCGAGTTAGAAGCGGAAACGGCCGAAGAGGTCCGTCTTTCTGCGAAGTCTGAGATGCTGCAGACCCATATCACGCGTCTGAACTTGCAGCTTGGATCCGGAATATTGACCAACAATAAGGCAAAGAGCAGCCTCTCCTCGTTGGTCAACATCAACAAGACGACGAAGAGGAAGATAACAGCTGCAGATGATTTCATCAAGGCTGTGGACGCAGCTGCGGAAGTGTTCAACCGGACGGAAATGACTGCAAACCAAACGTGACCAGTGGTTTGACCATGTTTATTAAAGGTCATCGCGAATGCACAAACACAAACACCACCGTGATGTAGCTTACGAACAGCTGCACCAACGCGACGGCGAGTGCAAGGACCGACAAGGCCCCAGCAATCAAAAGTGTAGAGATGACTAACACAGGGACCAGATTGAAGATTGTGAAGGCTAGACATACGCGTTGGGCATCCTGCATGTCCTGCCAATCGACGAATGGCAGCTTCCTGTTCATGGCATGAGTGAGGCGGTCGAGGCGGATGGCATCGACCAACCAGGCGGGCAGCGAGAGGGTCAACGCGATGTAGTCGATATGCTGTTGCCAGTTTTCGTAGATGACATGCGCATGCGAGCAGGCACCGAACTCACAGGAGATCCACGCGACGGAATCTTCCCAAGAAAGATAGCTGAATGGAGGGCTGGACGAAGGAAACAGTTAGTAAGCATTAATAGACAAAGTAGTTAGTCTTACCTAGTACAAGGGATGAAGCAATCCTTGGTACCAGCAATGAGAGGATCGCTGCCAGGCGAGCCGTCGACACATCCTGGCCATTTCTGCAGCTGGGTAGGCCATTGAATGGAGATGGGCATGAGGGAGTGGAATAGGTCAAGCAGCTCGGATGAAATGCAAGTGGGGACCAGCGGCAGGCATGTCATGGAATAGCCATATACATACCACATGGTGAAAGGGATATATGACATCAGCAGCACGTAGTCGACGAAGGGAACACCCATGAATCGCGCGACGAGACTGAATGCGACGAAGAAGACGGCAACGACGATCCCACCCCACCAGAGGGAGCGTCGTTGTTTGGTGCAATGTTGGACTGCTACAAAATCGCATTCAATGAGAGCAGAGAGATCGTTGCTTAATTGTGACGGACTGGAATCAGTTTTGGATGCATATTGCTTAATAACAGACATGTCAATGCCCAGCAAAGTCAGCAGCTGGGTACGAAAGAAGGACACGATCTGGGGTTCAGTGGGGATTTTGCTGAAGTTCAACCTAGGGAAATGCGGAAACGCCTCCTGCAATGTGTTGGCGAGTTTAGGACGCGATGGACCTGTCTTGGTGTAAAACGAAATGGTGCTCTGCATGCCCAGCAAGGTGATGTTGTATGCGATCGAGGCTGCAAGGCATGTCTGATTGGCGTGGTAGTCATAGTCGGGAGGCCAACTGAAGGGGCCAGTGCTCCACGATGCAGCGAGGTTGGGTGCTAGATTGGCTATGTTCCCGTTGGCTATGTCTATCGAGAATGTCTGAACGGCCTGCAGGTTATCTTTCCAGTTCATCAGTCGACGACGCGATGAATTGGTATGATGAGAGTATGTAAAATTGGGCCGCATCGCGAACCATGGCATCAAATCCCCGACGACTGCCACGCTTGGTTCCAACTGATGGGTAACTTGATGGAACAGACGGCTGGATGCATTGAGTAATGGGATGATGTGATGCCACATGCGGCGCGCGACCACCATACCAGGCTGTGCCCAGTCGGCATGCTTAAAAGCAAAGAGCAGCACTTGCAACGACAGCCCTGATGACTCTGCCATGCCCAGGTAGCTAGTGAACAACACAGGATCAGCGGAGAGATTGAACTGCAATACAGCTCGCTCGCCTATCAGTCTCCATCGTTCGCATTCGGATGCAGAGTGAAGCTCCAGTATGGATGTGAGGTTATCAGCGAGCATCAGCGATCTGCATGGTTCATGGGCATGGTTCCACATGCTCATGTTGAACCCAACTGGTTCAGACAAGGTCCCAGCGACAAGCAACCGACGGCCGCTTAGCAACGAGAGTCCAACCACCATGAAGGAGCTGGCAACATTAGATTGTACAGCAAGACACCAAGTCTGGGCTCCATTTAGCATGGCACATGGTGTAGAGGACAAGTCCTGCCAGTTCGCGGAGTAGGAAGCGCTTGTTGAGATACTCAATCCCATGCTGATGAGGCAGAGCTGTGTGGGGTCAGGGCTGACGCGTTGTGCGTGGTAGGCAGAGGCGCACATCTGGTTCGGCGTGGGTCTCAGGAGACAGATGCACTGGCCTCCGACACCGCCAGTGACAAGACATTGTGCCTGGACGCAAACAGTTAGCAAATGTTACCCTCATTTTCAACTACAAGTGAATGAACTACCTGAGAGGAGCATCGCGAGCAAGGAACGTTGCCAAAGCTTGGCTTGAGGTAAGCATCGACGAAGCCACATTCAGTGGTTGGCAAGAGGCATTCCCTATGGGATGAGCACTGCGTCTGACCAATTGGAAAGGTATGGCAGCGGCAGAGCTTGGTGAGCGAGTCACAACCGAATCTATCCATGTCAACATCACCCGAACATGAGGCACAGACACGGAGGGAGCCATCGTCATCCATGCAAGTGTCGCTGTTGGAGCAACCAAAGCCGCCTTGTTGGCCCACAGCAGGCTTGTAGCCCACCCAACAGCGAGTGGGCATGGGCAGGCTGGATGGCAGATCTTCATCATTGTTGAATAGCGATTTACATTGAAACGGGCTCTCAACATCACAGGAAAGACGATCACCTATATCAGTCCTAATAGTTTGTATGTTATCACGGAAGTCACCCAAGCCGCTAAACACCATGGAGATACCACCAAGAAGCGTGTCAAATGCGTCTAGAATGGTCATGATCGTCTCTTTGATGACACAGATGAGAGGTTTAACGACAGCATTAAACACGTCGTTGAGGAATTCACATATCTTGGTGATTAGTGTTTTGATTGCCTGTCCAACAGTCAGTCAGTCCAACAGTCAACAAACAGTCAATAAACAATCAAACCTGTCCCATCTGACCAGTCTCCATAATCATCTTGTAAAGTAAGTCACCAAGGATGGTAAAGAACTGCTTGAATTGCGCCAGGATCTGTGCAAGGTATCCCATGATCTGATGGACGACGGGCGTAGGGTCGTTGGCGGAGATGAGATTGAGCAGCTGCATGCCAATCTGACCGCAGTAGTAGCAGAGGGTGACGAAGATGTGGACCACTTCCCTTGCCACCTGGTCCAAACAAAGTTTGGAGCATCAAACGAAGTTTGACGCCATTAAACGAAACGAAAATAACATTAGTAAGTTCATAAGTTTGAGTTAGGGAATCTAAATTCACGAACTTCACGTTATCAAACATTACCTGTATGGCGAACTGCATGACCTCAAGACTCTGTGCGGAGCATTGCTGTGCCGTGTGCCTGTTATTTGATATGATGGCAGCAAGCTCTGTATCATAGACAGGACATGCGCCATTGACAGTGAAATTGTAGAAGTACTGAACCGTCTGGCGTACAAATTGGTCATTGCTGATGGAGTAGGTGGCTGGCTGGTAGAAGAACGCGGTAGTGCGGCAGGCGCCAGTGAGCTGGCAGTTGGCCTCAAACAAACGGTAACGAGCGTTTTGGATGGTTCTGCAAAGCATATCAAGCGTCGGATCGAGCTGGCAGACTGTGAGATCGACTGCCGTATCAGCCTGATCAGCGACTCGCTTGCAAGTGCCAGCCCGGTCGGCAAGCCAATCGGACTTTGAGATGGTGCCGTTGCAATGCACTCCCGAACCATTATTGGTGCAGCTCAGCCATTGCTTGGACCACTGATCATCAGTGACTTGGTCTGGTACTACCTGAAACAGATCATGCAACGAAGGGGAATGACTGCTCATCATGGCAGGCCAGAACTTTCCTATCTTCCATACTTCTGGATCCAACGAGGGGCAGTCCGTTGCATTGCCGCACATCCTAAATCGAAGATCGTGCGCGAGCATGCGCTCTGGAGCCCAGCGCCATGGCTGGCCGTAGCTGACCTCTGGCTCCGCGATTGGCGTCCCGTCGGCTGCCTTGAACATTGGAAGGGGGTCACATGACTCGCATCGGATCCGCTGCTGCATTGATATGTTGTCCGACCTCCTTCGCTGGATGATGACAGGCGTGGGGCTCAAGGGACATTGCAAGACCATATGATCATCTGCCTTGCTGACTAGGGTGCAATTCTGGTCTATTGGTTTTGAGATGGACGCTGGGCGACCCATGTGGCAATCACCACCGTCGTCTAGCGTGGTGGTAGGGCTGTCGATGATGGTCTTGCTGTTGCTGTATCGATACTGGAATGCTGGCAATCGGTCCAGCACCCCGCATGCAGCGACTTTTCCAGGCAACATGCTACCATCGCGGAGAGTGCCTCCCGTCCATGGCCAGTCGACTTGATGCGAACACGAACCCGACACAGAGGCACTACGGTACTTTAGATCCGTGAGCGACAGGATGGTGGCTGCGGCAGAGCATGGACCTGTGGTGGGTCGGCATGGGTCCCCCATGGGACATAGACAGAAGCCGTTCCTGGTCTGGTATCTGGACAATGGCGTTGCGTTAGTGATTCAGTGATTCACAGTTGTTGAAAATGATAAACAGTACAGAGTACCTGCCAAGCACCCCTGTCGGCATGGGCTGTGGTAATGCAGTGGGATGCGTGACATGGCCAAACAGGACGTTGGTGCGAGCTGGATTGGGAATATAGGGTCTGAATTTCGGGCCTGCGCCGGTCCAAAAGTATCTAGTACGAAGTAAATCAGTACGAAGCAAGACAGCAAGCCAAACCTTACATACCGTCTGCGAAGAGGACAGTCCCACGACCGACATGTCTGCATTGCATAAAGGTCCCCCATAAGAGCAGTCTCAGCAGCAGCGTTTGATTTCCATGCCTTCACCCAGTCAGTGCTATTGAGCGCTGATGCTTCCTGTAATGTAGCATAAGAACGCAATGGTAGTGCAACGACGACCAATACACCTGCTTGATTCAGTGCCAGCCGCATGTAATGCCCACCAATATCCCAAGGATCGAGCGTGATATTCCCAAGGACACGTGCAGTCAATGTCTGAAATGACAACAGAGGATTCTTTCCAGACAGCAGGCCTGCAGGCACATAGGCAGCAGGCCATGGCTGGTTTGGTAGGGCGCGGCGTCAAACGAAGTTTGAGTGCACGCGAAAGCGTGCTCGCACGCACGCCCCACCAAACAAAACAGAAAGTTCAGTTTGGTAATTCCAAATTGTAAGTTTGATGGCGCGCGGAAGCGCGCTATCAAACCTGGCGAACATACAAGCTGGAAACAGGGAGTCCGTCCCACGTAGACTGCCCTAGAATACCCTGTGCGCTGGGACATGCGTTCGGGGTGGATGGAGCCTTGCTACAGAGATTGATAGGGACGCTACTTGACGTGGTGGTGTACTGAGATGTCTGTTACAACAAAGGTATACATCAGGTTTTTAGACGTCAGATTTCAAAAGGAAAGGTTTGACCTGTGAATTTAAGATACCACATCGAGTCACCGCATTAGGAGCAAACGTGTTGTAAATATCAGACAACGGGTCTGTTCTTGGGCATTCAAACTGATTACATAGACCATCCACAACAGAGTCCAATATATCACACCCCTGCCGAACCTCGAACCGACCAGACATAATTGGGTTGAGAGCCAGCATGGAAGATCCATTCTTCATGCATACCAACGAGTCCATGGTGGCCTGCTCGCAGATGGAGTCGTTGAACAACGTATCAAAGAAGGGACGCTCAGGCAATACACTCCACGCAACAAGGTTGGTCGACAACATCTGGGAATTGCCCACAAACCATGACATATTGGTTTTGGATGGCACCACAACCCCTTGTTGCACCTTGTACTGCGACTGCACAAACGATCGAAGCGTGGTCCGAGGGAGATCATTCTGACACTTGGAGAGGTCTGGCATGGCAACATCAGTGACACACTTGGCACCCAACGATTCAACATTGGCATTGAAGATTTGCTTGAGAGCAGACGGATTATAATATGTGAAATTGAGTGAATCTAGAAATGGCATCCACTGTGGCACAACACCTACAGGGGCAGGGAATGATCTGAGTCGCAAGGCCTCGACCGCCCATCTAACAGCATCAAAGACCTTGGAGTATGTTGTATTGCCCTGCTCAAACGCCTGTCGATGGTCGGCATACCCAGCCATTGTATCAAACTCATGGAGAGAACTTGGATGAAAACGACATTGATGATTTCCTGAACAAAACTTGTTGGGAACAGTGAAGCAGTCGATACATGAATACATATTCTTGTAGAGCTGCACTGTTCGTTCGTTTGCACTGCAAACGGCGCGTCCACATTGGACTGCAGCCCCTGATTCAAGTGTACCAAGCTGCATGGAGAAATGAGATGCATAGGTTGGTAAGTCCACATTGTTTCGGATGTCTTGAGATTGAAATGGGTGAAATGTGTTTGCTGCCTGTGCAAGGGCGTATGTCTGGGATGACTTGATGGGAGAACATGAAGCCCAGGTGGTGGCGATACAGGCAGGACAGAAGCCAGCTGCAGGCAGTCCAGATGCTTTCATCAAGGCTTCGTTCTGTGGTGTGTAGGGACACCCACCACTCACCGACGTAGACGTGCATGCAGTGGATGCCACTTGTTGGTAGCCATAGCTATAGCATTTTATACCCGTAACAGCCTTGCAACGATCCACAGAATCATAATCAGACATACATACGGAGAAGTCTGACGAGGTTAAGCAATCAGATGTACAGTCTGGTATGCCTTTGATCAAACACGGAAAGAAGACGGAGCAAGCAATCTGTGCAACAATGCAGGCGTCGTAACTAACATAACTTGAACAACGATAATCCTTGGAAAGCCCTGTACATGCACGAACAGCTTCACGTTGGCAAATAGGGGCAATTATATTATCACCACAATCATCATTGATGGTTAGACTTGAGACTGTATTGGACGTGGTGAAAGAGCAAGTTGCTAGATTGATGGGAATCTTGTTGAGACAACTGGTTTTTTGAGTGTCGTTTGAGGAGTCTAACACGTCTTCGACTGACTGCACAATATCAGCTCCCATGGTTATGTAGGCAGCATCAGATAAATCAGACAGATCTGGGTACGACTGAATGACTATTGGGTCTCGATAGGCGGCCGAAAGCCTGCGTGTCCTACGAGAATTCAAGAAACACGTGATTTGTAGTGGCCATCTGGAATATTCACAATTACGAGTTTGCAGCACAAGTCGAGTAGTGATTGTTGATGCACGCGTGCGTTGGATATAGACATATTCATACCAAACCCTAGTAACTGGAATTATGATCTGAACCACATTCACTTGAGTGGTCACCCCAACAACATAAGGTTTTGTATCAAACACTGTGAGCCCATCAAATTGATGCATTGGATACGTGCATCGCATCAACCAGCATGGTTTTGGTGCTACAGAAAAAACACGCATGGATACATACGGATTCAATAGAACCTTTGTGTGGGCAATGGATCTACCATCCAGACATGAGAGGCCTGCCAGCGTCCTGTCATACACACATTGCTGCGTTGGTGCATCCGCGATATAGGGGGCACAGTAGCTGCTCCTGACCACCTGGACGCAAACAGTTAGCAAATGAATTTTGATTCGCAAAAACGTTTGCTTCGCAAACTACCTGCGCTGCAACGTTAGCCAACGACGAACAGTCATCTGGCAGTACCGGGTCGGCTAACGAGCATCTCGTAACATGCCCAGATACGGCACATGGGTCCAACGCACTCCAAGTGTGTCCATTGACCAAGTATGATTGAGCGTTGTTCAATTCTTCAAAATCAGGCTGCGACCCATTTACAAACTTGATCCAGGCAGGGATGGTGGGGCTCACGCTGATTATGTTTGCATACTCCAGCTCCGGTGGTGTGACATCATTTGTATAGCATCTACACTCAGCGATCCTATTTTGGCTGCATCCAGCAGTACCACTGCAGCACATGATAAGCGAACATCCTTTTTCCAACGGATCATATCGGGTGGCGTCTGGAGCCACAACTACACCATTCATATTGAACAACGGCATGGATGATTGGCCAGATGACATTGTTTGAGCTACCATGTCTTGTGCGAACGAACATACTGCATCTACCATGTTTGTGACACAATCACACGAAGAAGAACACGGTATTGCAGAGGTGAACTGGTCGATATACTCCCTGACCACATCCTTGTTGCCCTGCATGGTATCAGCTCGATGATCCAAACAATCAGCTGGACCTGAGCATATGTCCAATGGATCTGGCGGCCAAACGGCACCCATAGAACTTGCACGCAAGGCGGTGTCACTGTAGATCTGACTTGAAATATCAGTGCGTAACCAGGCCTCGTTGTAACACGAAAATGGGAACGATGGTAGCATGGTCTGCCATGAGCGCACCTCGTCTACAAAGGTCTGATGGGCCTTATTGCGGGCATCCTGTACCATTGCATTGTTGAACACTCCATTCAGCGATGCCAACCACTGATGACGCGGAATAGGAGAATTACGAGGAACATTCATGTCGTCCCACGCCACACATGGAGTCATTGTAGGACCAACCTCTAAGCCTGACAACCAACCACATCTGAACCACCAAGCGAATGGCACCTGGCCATATTTATGAAGCAATTAGTGAACGTTTGCAAAACAAAAATAATCTAAAAACATCTGTGAAGCAAACTACCTCATAGGCTGCATAGCTCATCAGATAGTACAACCCCCTGGGAGGAGCGTCTGCATATCTATGATTAATCTTGGCGCCTACGAACACAGCTAGCCATGCTCTCGACTGGATCTTCGACCAATAAGTTGAAGCGGTATCCACCGCGGCTAGATATCCAGCCCAAGTATCAGGGGTCTGACGCATGGAATGGAACAAGTCATTCAATGCATTGGCAAACACCCATAGTTCATTTGTGGTTTGTCCTTGTGGATATAGACCACCAGCATATTGTCTGCACAGACCAGTGGAAGAACTCATACAGAAGAGATAGAAAAGCGGAGCCACCGCGGCATCGATGCGGCATTGCGTGGCTGTATCAATGAATCCCATGGAGCCACATAACATCATGTCATTGATGGTGTAGGCTCTCACCTGTCCGCTGCTCAACGTGACATTGCGAACCGACTGCATCTGGCCATTGACATACCACAGCTTGCTGTTGCTTTGGGTAGAACACAGACCGAACGAACTGCATGGCATGAGCTGAGGCGATGAGTTTGGATTTGATGCTGTTGCGAACCCAAGTTTGTCGTATGTAAACGGAAGTCCAAGGAAGCCAACCCCCAAGTTAGACAGTTGTTGATGCCTGACCACAGGGAGGGTCTTGTCATTTCTATAAGTCATGGTTCGCGACGCGTGTTGCATACGACTGCCATCGCTACTCCATCCAGAGGCAACCCCACAAGAGCTCAACCCCGCCAGATGCTCATAGTCGCGGTCACAAGCATGCGGCAGCGTGGCAAGCACGCCTGCGTCAAATGCGGACTGCGGAGTTCGAGATGGGGACGAGAAATGCCACGGATCAGAGCCAGACACAGTACCACCCCCCATGCGTCTGTGTTCGAACCACGACCTATACGAGCACATTCCAGACGAGCTTAACAGATCAGGTACAGTGTCGTGCTTGCTGACCCCCCACATATCAACAGGGGCGGGGCAATGGTCGCTGAACACACTGACGCTGATGTCGAACGTGGCGTTATTATGGATCTCCAGCACCCCTTGTACACATCGTCCATCGCCAGCACAGAGCTGTCCAGTGCAATGCTGATGTTGCGCACACTCGAAAACACCAGCCTGAAGTCGGGCGCAAACGCCAGACGTGCGGCCAACGAGACATTTACCTCCCTGTCCACACTCTGCATCCAAAGAGCATCCTTTAAACGGGGCGTCGCCTGCAGTGGGACCCCACTGATCAAAGGGCATCATGTCAACTAGGTAGTCGAAAAATGTGCCAACTGATGATGGGCCGCCTTGGACAGGAACAACAAAGGGTGAGTCAGTGCAGTACTCCACGCCCCAGTCCGGCGTGCTGGCAGATACGTTGGGCACAGATGGGTCCACAGGCCGATTGTCAGTCTGAGTGCAAAATCGCATAGTGTTGAGCACTGTCGTGGGCATACCGTAGTTATGGACTCTGGTTTGGTAGCGCGCTCCCGTGTCAAACGAAGTTTGAGAGCACGGCCAAACGAAGTTTGGAGCGTCAAACGAAGTTTGACGCCACCAAACATACCAAAATATGTCAGTAAGATGTATGATTGAGTGTGTTAAACACGAAATCAAAAATTCACATGGCGTCAAACTTCGTTTGCGCATCCAAACGAAGTTTGACGCCGTGTGAATTTACCTGCATGCACCAGCGGCCCCAAATTGGTTGTTTTGCATGGAATTGTTTCGTAGAGCATCTGGGACATGCATCATTGTAACCTGTGCCCCAACCCGCAGCGCGGCCCATGAGGCGTCAAAGGTACGATGGACAGCGCCCGTACACGGCAGCGTCACGTGGTATCCTACAGGATGTCTCCAAGTGTCAGGCCACCAATCCACGACGACATCGCAGTATAACGAGCTAACGTTTCCTTCAATAGTGGCCCAATGTTCAGCTGGGTTGTTTGCCACGTTGCCTGGAGCTACAAGAACAGTGTCATAGAACGAGGACCTGAAACAAGGATCAGTAGCAGTTGGCAAATATCTCATAAACTGAAACAACCTGGCCAGAGCAACTGGTACTGGCGAATCCGATATGACAGGCCAGGAAGGCAGTCCTGTGGCAACATCAATCACCAAATCCCTTGCGTGTTTGATGACACACGCTGGGGTGAGAGTGAGCAAATTGAGCTTCTCAGGGCGTGGACTGCACCACTTGTTGTTACATCCACAAGGATCATACAGATTTTTTCCGTACAACACCAAGCATGAAGGGGTGATTGTGTAAGATGGAATTCCCGTCTCATAGTCGATGAAGAAATCATCAACTTGAAAGTTGCATCCAGTAGACACGTCTTTCAATTTGAAAACCCCATATACCTCACAAACAGCCAGTTGTTGCAACTTGCGCTCACAGCGCCTGCGCCAGATGGCTGTCACAGACGTCTGATCAGAGGCAGCCACATCCAAACCCGCAGCATCATATGCGATTTGACGAGCCATCTCAATACTGAATCTCAGACATGACGAAACCGCCCCCGACTGACGTACGCCCTGGTTGTGAACAGCTGTTAGTGAATCAAACAAAGTTTGGATCATTTAATTTATCAAACTAACCTGTGCTGCTGGGAACAACTCGTCGATGAAGTGATTCACAAGCGATGGTGTAGGCGCCAAATCACATTGTTGGACCTCGATTGGATCTCTGCGGACCGCTGGATTGATGAACTTGGTTTGTGAGGACATGAACCAGTCCAGAGACCCCATCCTCAACCCAGAAGTCCCGTTGCGCAGTATTTTGTCCATGATACCTGTTGTGTTCCAAACTTTGTTTGGAGCCCCCTCCAAACTTTGTTTGAGCCATGCAGTTTGATCTGGAATCAACCCCCAATGATCTGACACTTGCATCGCAGGACACGGCCATGCCTTCCACCCCCCTTCCAATGCAATCAGCTGTGGCATCACCTCTTCGATTAACTTGGATGGAAGGAAGCCATCTTTGCACGCTGATTGCAAATCGGTCGTTCCAATCAGAAAAACTAGCCTATCACAGACCACTGGAGGCACCTGGCAAATGGCAAAGCAAAATAACATCAATGGCAAAGCAAAATAACACAAACGTAAGTTTGGGTGACCAATACCTGGCAGTGCGTGCTGTTAAACCACCAACCACAGTAGCAATCCACACCTAATCCCCCAATTGTCATGGAACTGTATCCATGCATCAGGAATACATCTGTTGATGTATTCGGCCACCGCTTTTCTGTCCGTGCGCACATCTGTGACTGCGAAGGGCGATGCCGTGCATGATAGTGCCAGTATAGAGGGGATTGACGATATGCTCCCTAGTTTGATAGCACGCTCCCGCGTGCCATCAAACAATATTAGTAAGTCCAAGATTAGATATAAAAAAATTTCACATGACGTTCATTTGTTTTATAGATTTACGTGAAATTACCTGAACAAGCTGCCTGATGAAATCTTCCTTGTACGTCATATTCACTGTCTGGGATGCTTTAGATGGGTCATATGGCTGTCCCATGGTTGAGAGTATCCCAGCACTCACAGGCATTGTGAAGTGTATCTGATGCAGCAACCCGTGGCACTGTTCCCACATCGTCGTGCGAAATGGATAACCAATCTCAGTCACGTCATATGCCTTCACTGGTTGGGTAGTGTCATACATACCATCATCCAAGGCCACCTGCGGGGCTGTCACAGTCCAATTGTATGCAGCCTGTCCACCAGTGTCCCACATAAGCCAGGGTCGGTTATCCATCCACACATCGCTGTTCAAGTAACGCCCTGCATCGTCTAACAGACCAGCCATGGCCTGACTGCCTGGAACAGACGTGAATGGAACCTGAAAACGAGATGGCAGCAATGTGCCTGCCTGACATTCAGTGTCACAACATGCATAGGACGCCGCAGAACCATCACTACAGGCACATGTCAATACAGAAGGATCACACGAAGGGTCCAGAGTGCAGCAGTCAAGCGAATGCGTCCCATCGACACACTGACATGCGTAGTTGTCTAGATCAGTAAGCCATGCCTGTACAACCAAAGTTAGTCAAATTTGGTTTAAACACCACACAAAGTAGTTTTAGACCTGCTGCAACTGGGATACAAGAATCGCCACAGCCTGTCGCACCAAATCCTTATTTGCGTCGCTCTGTGTTCCCAGCCTGTTTCGTATGAAGTACTTGATAACAGCGCGTCGTGCATCAGAGCCACACGTGAAAGGAGATTGAGTGTCTCGACGCCCACTTCTGTCGTTCAACGCATCTCCTGAACATGGCAGCTCAAAGTCACGACCAACACCTGAACGCCTGTTCCTCGACCAAAACGGCGTCTCCACCCCAGTGGGACCAGGCCATAGATCCACGCGGTCCAATGCTCCCATCATCATACAGTCGAAGTATTGGTGGAGCATATCTCCTTCTGCGCTGAACACAGTGACTTTGAGATTTGACGCGTTCCATTGGCTTGCAGCGTCCAACGCTGCTCGCACGTCATTCCTGATGGCAGCATATGTGTTGGATGCTGCCACGTACCGCAGCTGCTGGTCTGCAACTACTGTGGAATGATCCACACCCACTGGTACCTGATAGTTTAATTAAACAAAATTAAATGTCAATTAATGTCACCCAAGTTTGAGCACAAACGAAGTTTGGATTACCTTATTTGTAGATCTCCCGCTCCACACGATCAATGGCAGGGTGCAGGTCCCAGTGTCACCGTAGTGATCCAGGCAAATACGAAACGGCAACCCCACCACCCCGCTGAGTTTGGCTGGACCGCTGAAAACTTGACAGGCATCCACTTCATGAGACAAAGCGTCGAACTTCTCTTCATATTCAAAAAAATCCAAGCTGACGATGTTTCTATGCTGCAGCCACGCGTCAAGACATGCAGCGTTGCTGCCACCTTGCTGTGCTGCATCCAAAAGACAATTCGAGAGACATGGCCACCCTGTAATAGGAACACATGGAGGTGTAGGTATGGGTGCCTGGATCAACCTCTGCAGGCTCACGTTGTACAGTACATGTGCCCCAAGATCCCATTGTCTGGTTTGATAGTTGGCCAGGCACCTCTGGTATACAGAAACCATTGAAACCTATAAAACATATGGACATTCGTTAGGTGCATGGAAGATGATTGCATGGACGAACGTGACGTCGAAGAACCTGAACAAGAATCACTGACAGCTGCAGAGATTGAAGAAGAAAGGCAACAAGAAATTGAATTTGATATTTTTGTAACCAGAGCATCAAAGGAGCTCGAGGCATGCAGAGCCATTGTATCACGACCAATGATAACACACAATCAACTCATCCTACTACACGTCTGGAAACAACTGGAACAAATCACAGACCACTCTCTGAACCTGTTGGCTGTCGAATACGCTGGCAGAGGGAGGTGTGCATGTGCCGTCGGTGTTGCTGGACTCCGTTAAGTTAGTAATTTCAAAAATTCAAAGTTGATAACAGGTGATGCCAACCTGGCCACACAGAAAAGATATTCGTCCAAAACAGTTCGTCCTGATGAGGCGGGGGCTCCAAGCATCGCCTTGAGCTCTTTCAGGCTGTATGGATTCCATACATACACGGTTGACCCATCGTATGACATAAGGGTCATTGTGGTAGAGCACCAAAACGCCTGATCCTGCCACGATTCACGCTGTCGATGTGCGACAATACCAAACGAAGTGTCGCCGCAAGCACATTGAAAGCTGCTCTTGACGGACTGGTCGGGTAACTTGCATTTGTTTCTATCAACGGTCTGCACCACGTCTTGCAGACCAGACACAACCCCTTGCATCCAAGTGAAGAAGGCATCCCATGGATGCATGAGATAGTCTAGCTGCAGATTGAGAGCTAGCGTGGTGAGCTGTCCAATTGCACCTGTGATCAATGAATCATCGTTGTTGGAACCAGATCCGTCGCCCTGCGTGTTTTCTGCGAAATACTGAGTCATGCACCGACCTGCCCCAATATCACTAAAGTTTTGAATGGAAGGATCGCCAATGGTTATAGCAAGCCTATCAGCACTTGCAACAGCAATGACAGAATTGGCACTACATACGTAAATCTTCTGCATCGCAATGAGCACATAGAGGGGATAGAGAGCAATCTGGTTGAGAAAGTTGGTAGTGGCCTCCATGGTCATCGTGAATAACATCATTGCGTTGTTGGAAATCAAATGCGTCTGAGAAGACGCTGATGCCACCGGCATCTGCCCCACACTTTGTACAACACCACTGATGGCAGAGATCACGATGGATATGGCAGTCGCAGAGACGTCCTTGGCAGCACACACATATCCGTAGAATGCCTGATTTGATAGCGTGCTCCCGCACGCCATCAAACAAAGCAATAAGTTCAAATTAGTAATTTCAAAAGTACACTGCAAAAAAAGCAAAAGTAAGTTTGATGGCGTGCGGTAGCACGCTATCAAACCTGATCAGGCCAATTCACAGACGTAGGGAGTGCCACACCACCACCCAGGGCCAATACCTGGCCATATTTACGAAGCAAGTTAGTGAACAGGACATAATCATCTAAACACGTTTACAAAGCAAACTACCTCGACTACAGTCTCGGAGATGATGAGCCATGCACCTATGACGAGTGACATATGCTGCTCCAGAACCGCCTGAAGGTTCATGCCCACAGCACAGAGTGGACGGCGTTGATGCACCATGGTTCCGATGCATCGAGCCAATTGACATTGTTGTGCCGCGTAACACATGCGCTGCAATCCCAGGTCAAGACAGCCTACACAGTTGTCAAGCGAACACTGACGGACCACGGTGAGGTCCATCGAGACATCCATGTTTGAATGCGTAGACCCAGCGGCGTTGCCATCGCTCCCAAAGGCCACCTTGGTGAGCTGTAGCCAGTTGAGCATCTGATCCAATGGTGCAGTGGATAAGATCTGCCATACAGTTCCATCCCCTTGCAACAGAGAACTTTGACTGATGATGCCAGTCGTCGAGAGTGACGCATCATACACGAAATTATAGGAGGTACCATACTGAATGCATCGGTCGACATTGCCTCCTACCCGCGTACATAGTTCTAGCTTATCAGTAGGAGACCGCGGTAGGAGCAACACAGAGGTGCATAAATTGTTATGTTCAGTGCTGCACACTGGCCAGCGCTGATCAAAAAACACATTGGAGGTACAGCGAAATGGCCGTCCCAAGCCACTGAAGCCTGCCTGCACACAGTAGGTCCTCGCAGAAAGTGTGAAGTAACCCACACCGTCTGCATACATCGCCTGCACGACGACGAGGTTGCCCAGCATGATGAATCGCTTCAGACGCGTGACATCCGCGTCAAAGTCGCCAATGACATAATTCTGTACACAGCTGTCGTGGCACGTCCAGAGACCCCCGTCTGTCAACGCCAGCAATCGAAACCCATTCCAAAATACAAATGGATCTGGAATGAACACAAACCCAAGCTAGTTTGATAGCAATCTAAGTTAGTAACATCAAACGTAGAACATTAAAAAAAACCATAATCAAGTTTGATGGCGTGCAAGCGAAGCTTGCACAGCAAGCGGGAGCGCGCTATCAAACCTGAATGGCTGCAGGCACGAGATTTGACACCGTCCACGCAGCCCCTCCACGTCGCACGCTGGCTCCAAGCTTGATTGGCACACAATAACTCATAATTTGCAGGATCCCAGCGCCGCTGGTGCCTGCCAGGAGGAAGCAACGGTCTGAATAAGGCCCAGCTACCTGCACGAAGCCACACACGGCAGAGCAGTTCCATAACTCCAGCATGGCGATGGGTGTCAGTGGTCGTCGTGAATCCTGAACAATTAGTTAGTGATCTGTACATCACATGAACAGTTCATAATCATACCTGATCTAATGAATTGAAGAACAGGCTTTGCACCACGCGTGTTATGGTATTTTGAGACGGGGCCTGTACATTGCGTGACTCGAACGCAGTGAATTCACTCATGCACTTGAAACGACACGCATCCGTCTTGCCACACACACGAAAGTAGTCCACAGGCTGTGGGATCAGGGCGAGCACGTAGGGGCTGCCAGCGAAATTATTGCAATCCCCTTCATAATTCAAGTGCACCAACCAGTCGAGCACATTGCCTACCTGATTTGATAACACAACATTAGTGATCAACTCAAACGAAGTTTGGATCAAGCGCTCAAACGAAGTTTGCACCTGCTGCGTCCCAGCCTCAATACGGGTGAACATGGGGTCCAGAGACTGCTTGAAATGTGACTGTGACATATGCACAAGCGTATCGCAGGCCTCATTTCCCTGCCTCATCAGCGCGCTCACGAGTGGCTTCTGCAGGTCGGGGGTGTTGTCCCAACAATTGGCCTGGACATAACTGGCGAAATGAGCGCCCCTGTACAGAAGTGTCCAGTTAGAAACAGTATACAGAAGTGTCCAGTTAGGGACAGTGTATACCTGGAAGCGGTGCAGATGCAGGCCACCAAGGGGATGTCAACGAAAAACGTCGACGACATTTGCAGCAAACCACTCTGATACTCCACCCACGCCACGCACCAGTGGTTCACCAGCTGACCCAAGGGCGAACTATAGCCAGCCATGATGGAAAACCCACCGCATGTCATCCGCATGCGCTGCAGCACGATCAGCTCAAAGTCATTCGCCCCATCTGAGACGACGTTCCAAAATACATTTGCCAACGTCCTGTCACCGCTAGTCGCCTCAATGATCTGCATCAGCATCCGCGATCCCATACGGTATGCATAGTGTGTATATGCAATGGGATTCATCGTGGCCAGCTGTGCCGCGGCGATGGGTGCAGGCAGCGTGATAACCGTGTTGGACAGCACATCCATCGCCTCAGTGGGACTCATCTTACTCACAGAGGTCAGCTGGGCAGCCATGCCAGGCAACAACGCCGCCCATCCACCATTCTCCCCTGCCACTGCCATCCCATTTATGAATGTCTGCGGATAGCCTGGCCCGAACGAGTCTGCCACAATCACAAAGGCCTGCCAGAACAAAGTGTTGCATCTGAAAATCGCAGAGAAGAAGTCATCCAGACTCAGCAACTCCGCCCCACATGCCTTGAGCAGCGAGTGACCTCTCGTTACCACAGGGCATGACTGACCACTAAATCGCAGAGGCAGGCCTAATACGACATTGAGTGGCAATCGCACCAGCAAACAGGCAGACACGAACGCCTCCGCGACAAGCGATCCTAGGTTTGGCATCCTTCGCTGACTTGGACACAACACCCCTGCCGTCAGCGCTGCGCTTGACGCTTCTGGCATCCACATGTGGTCCTCTCGGATTTGCATTGTCGCAGGATTCACCCACAAGGTCACCCACTCTGCATTGGAAGGATCTTCCGCCGTCAAGGTGAATGTGTTGACATTGGTCAGAGCCGTCCGCAATACGGTCAGCGCTAGATTGTCTCGATTGATGTACTCCAAATCCGTCGCCATCACGTTAAATGGGCGAGTACACAGTTCCACGTTAAACTCCCCGTTGAACTCAAGCGATTCAACCTGCACGGTAGACACGCTCTGTTGTGAAGGGCAATTCTGTTTGCCTGTTGATGGGTCCAGAGGACAGTACACATATGGGTCGATCCGCCAAAGACGGATTCCGCCGTAGCTGGAGTATACGGATATCTGAACGAAATTGGTATTGGACGTGTTCATGTTCTTGCAGTACGAGGAGAAGGCGTAGAACGGCTCCAGGGTGGGGTTCGTCACCCAAAAGAGAAACTGGTCCGTCACAGTACCCAGCACACGCGCATTGACGCTCGCATCATACCCATATGGAATTGCAGCAGCGCATCCCGTGGCAGTCTGACATGAGATCGCCACGTTGTCGCAATTGTCAGGCGTGTTGCATGGCCCCAGGCTGGGAATACCTTGATTCAATGGCACCACTGTGAATTCATTTGCCTGATTGCCAAAGATTCGTTGCACACGGATGGACCAGATGCCAGACCCTTGCACAGCCGTCAACGCCACGTCGCCTGCAAATAGGAATGGCTGACCAGCAAGGCAATTGATCAGTGATGAGGGATTAATTGAAACGTGTTTTTCGCCACTCAAACCTGATTGGTCAACTCAATGGACGCATGCTGCGCGTAGGATGACATAGCTGCCTTCGCCATCATGGTATTCACGCCAGCATTGTAGACGCAATCGCCTGGTGGCACGCTGACACCAAGTCCGAACTTAGACCCAGGTATTGACATATTCGACGACCCTTGATTGAATCCATTGTTTGAATCCATGTTGAACAATCCACAGTCTCGCCGAAGCAGGGCCACACCATCGCCCCACTCATTGGCGTTATGCAATACAAGAGGCGTTATGCCACCACCCCGCATATGCAACGCCATGCAGTACGGGAAACACGAGGCAGCCTTGAACGACTCTATGCACACTGGATCAATGCGGTTGATAGAGCACATGGGCCGCACCCAGATCGCCGCATCGGCCTGCATACAAGTACCCTTTCCTGTGCATCCAGTATCTTGCAGAAACGACCCATCCAGCCTCTGCACCCGCGTAGACGTATAGCGCGACACAGGCCACCGAATCGACTGCACCCTAACGGCTATCTTCGAACACTTTAGCATGCTGGCCGTCGACGGCAACTGAAACGCGATAGGTATTGAGGCGCGCTCACTGCCCGCGTTGAAGGTGGCCACTCCACATGACAGCTGCACTCCAATAGACCCATAGCTACATGTGCAGCCCAGCAAACCCGTCGTGTCGTCTCCTTTGGCGTCGTGATCCCCATCTGGTATATGCGACACGGCTGCAAGCCCATATGATACGTCCACGGGGAAAGGGAATGCGGCTGCGCAAACGAAGTTTTGAGTCAGTACGTTCGAGTTTCAAACGAAGTTTGATGAACTCAAACGAAGTTTGATGACCTGGATGCAACACGGTCTGCCAGTCCTTGTCAAGGGAAAAGTACTGAACACCCCAGCCATCCGTGCGTGCAAACATCAGCTCTGTCATACCCACAATCACAGTTGCATTGGTTCCAAAGAGGTTCCGCTTGAAGTCAAAGTCCTTCAATAGATCAGGCAGCGACGTGCAAGCGGGGCCAGGACGTCCTAGCGCCGCCTCAACAATCAACACCATCACGTCGAGCCAATTATCGACACACAGACCCATCGACCTGATCCCAGCTGTTAACATCGCAAACACAGGCTCAAAGTCGGGGATGCACATCACAGCCCCTTCGTTCTTGTACGCAAGGCATCGGTCGAAGGTCATGGCAGGCACGTGAAACGTCAGGTACAGGAACGAATTGCCTATGAAATGGATCCCCTCTGCAAAGTTGATGTCCATGAACGGGTAGGTGATAATGTCAATCGCTGGAGCAACCACGACACACATACCCCGAAGCCACATTGCGACCCACACCACCACCTGTCTGATTGACGCCATCGGGCTCAACAGGTCCAGCACCCGCTGGCCTGTTTGATTACGCGCTCCCGTGATTTAGTAAAATGAAACAAAAAATTGAAAGAAATTTCACTTGGCGCGCCTCGCGCCGAGTGAAATTACCTGGCTCGAAGCACCTATCGTTGCAAAACGCGGAGCTCGTGTTTTCACAACAGATAAACGACTGCACCCACATCACCACAGACATGGCCGCCGCCTTGCACGCCAGCACCAACGCCTCACACGCGTTCACCACCAGCCCCAGGTCCTGAGTCACGGTCTGGACCAGTACCTGATCAGAGGTGACCAGATGTTAGGTAAGAATCAAGCTTGAGGCTAGAGAAATCATACCTGTGCTGGCATCTTCTTCGCCACCCAGAAGAATACGTTCCACAGAGGGCACACCGCCTCAAACACCATGTTGAACAGCTTCAGTGGCCAGATGCACACGATCTGCAGACTCGGTCCAAGACTTTCATTGTACGTCGACCCTGCCTCGAACATCACGTCGGACGCGTACTCAAACACCACATACAACGCCAGTGAGAGGCACACCGTCAGCGCCCCTGTCAGCATCCACTGCGCCGCCACGGACAGCAGCTGCGCTCCAAGCGCCGCCACATACGACGCGAAATTTACAGTGCATCCCACGAGCCCAGTCGTAACCTGCATTGACACCATCCCCTTATCTTGGTCGCCCGCCCGCCCCGCGAGGTACAGCAGCATGAAGCAAACCGCGTTCAGCGTCCGCTCCAATATGAGTGAGATCGAAAGTACCACCACGAACAGCAATAGGTTCATGATGGTATGCAACAAGGGTCCCTGATATAATGCCTCATGCTATGCATGACGTCGGGACAGCATGCATGT
>Ga0247839_1002520_pt1 | contig 27243 bp, 25 predicted proteins | sample LaCruzMarch2015__6_FD_192405 | JGI IMG/M metagenome (GOLD analysis project Ga0247839, IMG submission 192405) | Freshwater microbial communities from meromictic Lake La Cruz, Castile-La Mancha, Spain - LaCruzMarch2015_16m | ecosystem: Environmental > Aquatic > Freshwater > Lake | place: Spain... | reverse complement strand
GATTGTCCTTACTGCTCCACAGGCTGAACTGAATGCTTTCATTGCTATAGGGACGAGTACGGCTGCAACTACCACTGCCAGCACCTTGGGTGATGGACTTGTTGCTCATTGGAAGATGAACGATAATCTTGCTACTACAAACGTTTTGGATAATAAAGGAAGTAATAATGGAACTTCTGTAAGAAACACCTCTCTTCTCAGTACAACAACTGTTTCCTCTGGCATGGGTGGTACACATGGAGCTTTGGGTTTCAATGGGAGTAGTGATGAAATTGTCGCTGGTAATGAAACAAGTACCAGAGGAACGACAGCCTTGACCGTAACGGCTTGGGTCAAAATTAATGCATGGCAGTACTCAAATACATATAAAGATGCTGGTATTATTTCTACCAGAAATGCAGGATTAGCTGGTTGGCAAATAGTTCTAGACGGTGGCTATCCATCTACAGGACACAGATATTTTAGCTGGGGTGTGCAAACCGTGAATGGTTGGTTTTCGCCCACATCAGTAACTGATTATAATACTGGGCAATGGTATTTTTTAACGGCAACATATAATGGTGCCTATGTTGTGTTATATGTTAATGGAAATCAAAATAGTTCTAAAGTGGCAACAGGTAATCTTATATCAAACGATGCACCAGTATGGATAGGTAACTATTATGATAAGACCAATAGATACATGAATGGTTCCATTGATGACGTTCGTATCTACAACCGAGTTTTAACTCCTACTGAAATTTCAGAACTTTATAATGGAGGGGTAGGGACAGAAGGAGAATAAGGTGTATTAATTTAAAACACAAAGCTTTATATATCTATAAGACTTTTTAAAATTTATCCGAATCTTTTCTATGCTACAATAATAATCATGGAAAAAGGAGGGAAAAAGAAACTAATTTTACTGGATTCTCATGCTATCATTCACCGCGCTTATCACGCGCTTCCAGATTTTGTTTCAAGCAGGGGTGAACCAACAGGAGCTCTCTATGGGCTTTCCACGATGTTACTTGCGATAATTTCAGAGTTGAAACCGGATTATATCGTAGCTTGTTTTGATTTGCCAAAGCCGACATATAGGCACGAAGCATATAAGGACTATAAAGCAGGTAGAGCAAAAACAGATGATGGACTTATCTCCCAGCTTAAGAGGTCCAGAGATATTTTTACTGCACTTAACATCCCAATTTATGATAAAGAAGGATTTGAAGCGGACGATATTATCGGTACTATAGTAGAAGAAACAAAAAAAGACAAAAATCTTGAGGTTGTGATAGCATCCGGTGATATGGACACTCTTCAGCTTGTAGAAAATGAGAGAGTAAGGGTTTATACTCTGAAAAAAGGAATTAAAGATACGATTATTTATGATGAAAAAGCTGTAGTGGCAAGATTTGGTTTTGACCCCAAACTTCTTGTAGATTACAAAGGTCTGCGTGGGGATCCATCCGATAATATTATTGGAATCAAAGGAATTGGAGAAAAAACAGCGGAAATTCTCATAAAAAACTTTGGAACAATAGAAAATATCTACAAAAAATTAAAAAAAGACAAAAAAGCTTTCAAAGATGTAAAAATTACAGATAGAATTATAAAACTTTTGGAAGATGGCGAAGAAGAAGCAAATTTTTCCAAAATGCTTGCAACTATCAGACGAGATGCACCGATAGATTTTGCTTTACCAGAAAAAGCATGGAAAGAAAATTTTGACGCATCAAAAATAAAACAACTTTGGGCAGAACTTGATTTTAGAACTCTCGGTTCTCGTCTTGATGATGTTATAAACGGAAAAAAAGTCCTAGAAAAGGAAAAAAGCGAAGAAAAAAAAGGTAAAGCAACAGAAGGAGAACTTTTTGGAAGCAAGGAAGATATTTCGAAACAAAAAGAGCTTTTTATCGCTACTTGGCTCTTAAATTCTAATACAACCAATCCAACCTTAGAGGATGTTTTTAATCTCACGGGAACAAAAGATTCAGACTCAGCAAAGGCAATATTGATGAAAGATCTTGAAAATAAAGGTCTTAAAGATGTATTTGAAAAAATAGAGAAACCGCTCATCCCAATAATTTTGGAAATGGAGAAAACCGGTGTAAAAATTAACAAAAAAGAAGTGGAGGGACTTTCAAAAGAATATCACACCGAACTTTCCAAGAAGGAAAAGAAAATTTGGGAGCTTGCGGGAACGGAATTCAACGTGAATTCTCCAAAGCAAATGGGGGAAATACTTTTTAACAAACTTGGTTTAAAACCGAAAAATCAGAAAAAAACGGGGGGTGGAAGCTTATCTACCAAGGAATCGGAATTAGAAAAAATGCGCGACATGCATCCCATAATTCCTCTAATCTTTGACTACCGTGAATTACAAAAATTACTTTCTACTTATATTGATGTTATTTCAGAAATTTTGGACAAAAAAGACAGACTACATGCAAAATTCTTACAAACAGGAACGACGACGGGCAGGATGTCTTCGCAAGATCCAAATTTACAGAATATTCCTACGAAAAGCGAGCTAGGAAGGAATGTCAGGAAAGTATTTATTGCGGAAAAAGGTTTTAAACTTGTTTCATTCGATTACTCACAAATAGAATTACGAATAGCGGCTTTTCTTTCGCGCGATGAAAAACTTTTGGAGATATTTAGAAACGGAGAAGATGTACACACAGCTGTTGCTTCGGAAGTTTTTAATGTTTCACCAGATAAAGTAGATAAGGAAATGAGAAGGAGAGCAAAAGTAATTAATTTTGGAATAATGTACGGTATGGGAGTGCTCGCACTCAAACAAAATATCAATTCTACGAGGGAAGAAGCCCAAAAATACTTAGAGGAATATTTCAAAAAGTTTTCCGGTCTTGCTAAATATTTGGACAACGTGAAAGCAGAAGCGGAAAGAAACGGTTTTACGGAAACTCTTTTTGGCAGAAGGAGATATTTTGAAGGTTTGAAGTCACCTTTACCATATATTCGTGCTATGGCAGAAAGAATGGCTATAAATGCGCCGATTCAAGGGACAGAAGCGGATATCATAAAGTTATCAATGGTAAAAGCGAATGAATATTTACAGAAAAAAGATTTAGTAAATAAAGTAAGATTGATTTTACAGGTTCATGATGAACTCGTATTTGAAATAGAAGACAATTTAGTTGAATCTGTTTCTAAAGAAATAAAAAATATAATGGAGAATGTTGTTTCTCCAGAACAAACAAAAGGAGTTATCTGTAAGGCAGATATCTCAATGGGGGAGAATTGGAGAGACATGGAAAGTATGTAAAAATTTTTTCTATTTACATTTTTAGATTTTCGTATAAACTGGCAGAGTATGAGTAAAAAGATATTTACAACAAAAAGTAAGAAGAATCTTCCTGATTGCGAGGTGGAAATAATTGCAGAAATTTCGGCGGAAAATCTAGTGAGTTATAAAGACAAAGCCTTTAAACACCTTTCAGAAAAAATTACTTTACCAGGGTTCAGACAAGGCCATGCCCCTGAAAAAATTATTCGAGACAAAGTTGGGGAACTTGCCATCTTAGAAGAGGCAGTGCATATTGCCATAGACGAAGCTCTCGTTGAACTAATAGTTGAAAATGTTCCTAACTTTTTGGGCAGACCAGATATTTCTGTCACAAAACTTGCTATCGGATCGCCTGTAGAGATAAAGATTGTTATTGTTACTGCTCCGGAAGTTAAACTTCCTGATTACAAAAAAATTGCTGGGAAAGAAAATGCTAAACCGATTGAAAAAGCAGATGTAAGTGAAAAAGAAATTGGGGATTCCGTGGAACAACTTAGAAAAATGCTCGCTATAAAAGGTAAAGATGGAGAAGAACCAAAAATTCCGGAACTAAACGATGAATTTGTAAAAAAGCTCGGAGCTTTTAAAAACGTTGAAGAGTTTAGAGAAAAAATAAAAGAAAATATTTTAAAAGAAAAGGAACTCAGGATAGGGGACAAGAGAAGAATGGCTGTTCTTGAAGGAATTATAGAAAAAGCGGAGATTCAAATGCCAAAAGTTCTTATTGAGAATGAATTGGACAAAATGCAAGCGCAATTTGAAGATGATATAAAGAAATCAGGATTAAAGTCAGAAGATTATCTCAAACATATCAAAAAAACTTGGGCAGATTTGAGAAAAGAGTGGTTTCCCGATGCAGAAAAAAGGGCTAAGTTACAACTGGTTTTAAATAAGATAGCTATTGAAGAAAAAATTGAACCAAATAAGGAAGATGTGGAGAAAGAAACGAAACACCTGCAAGAACATTACAAAGATGTGAACCAAGATAGAATAAAAGCCTATGTAGAAATGATTTTGGTCAACGAAAAAGTTCTAAAGTTTTTGGAAGAAATAAAATAATCCTTGTGTTTTTTAAAGGCCTTGTAGCAAAGTGATTTAAAGTGTCTTTGTCCGGACTGAAGACACTTTAGGTCATTTTGCGGAAAGGCCTTTAAAAAACATTCAAAATATCCCCAAAACAAAGTGTTTAAAAAACGTCTTTGTCCGGGCTTAAGACGTTTTTAAATATTTTGTGAAGGGGATATTTTGGTTTCTAGAGATTACAACTTGCTTGCACTAGTAGCGATATTATCTACGTTCATACTATTGAGATCGTCTTTAATACTGCTTAGATCATCACTTGTGTTTATTATTTCAGCTGTGGCAGCAGTTTGCATTAACTGTTTTTGTTGAGCTAGTCTTTGACTGTAAAAATAAAATCCTCCAAAAGCAAGAATTAATATTACAATGATGACGGCAACAACAGCTCCGCTTTCATCGTTTGTATTATTTGTTTGAATTTTATCTTCCATATTTAAATTATTTTAATCAAAGTTATTCTGTTGTGGTTGTTCCTATGACTTGTCCTTTTACTATAGAGGCTACGACATTTACTAAGGCAGAATGAGCATCTTTGATAAGATTTTTTATTTCCTTTATTTTATCCTTTATTGGCTGTGTAAGGGCTTTCTCTGTCGTTTGTGTCAGGTTTCCTCCTAAAACAATTGAACTAGTGGAAAAATCGGTTGCTCTAAAATCTTCTACAGCTATTCTAACATTTTCTATACTTGTTGACGCAATTTCCAAAAGACTTCTTGGTTCTGCTATAGAAATTGTTCCAGAAGCCTCAAGCTTTTCTATTCTTGAACTGATTCTTAGATTTAAATTGTCGAGGTTTCTGACTGTTATGTCAAAATCTCTCAATGCATTTTCTTTAACTTGATTTATTCGATTTTCAATCTTTTGTTCTACTAATTCTTGAACTGCTGTTTTTATCTCTGCTCTTTTTCCTTTTATTTCTATACTTGTGGAAGCACGTGTTGAAGACGCAAGTTCTCTGGCATTTTTTATTGTTTCTTGAGCATTTTGTCTTACCCCAGCTATTTTTTGTTTAGTGTTTCCGATTTGCTGTCCACTGACACTATATACTGTCGTATTTTGTGCGTAAGCGGTGCCCGCTATCAGAAATGATAAAATTTGAATCAAAATTATTTTTTTCATAGTTTTTTGCCAATCTTATGTCTGATTGGTGACAAGTATTATAACACATTTTTGAAAATAAAAAAGTCTCCCTGAGAAAATCTTTTTTAAAGAATTCTTTATGATTATTTTTTTCCTTCTTCTTTAGGGGTTTCTTCTTCCAGGACTTCTTCTTCTACATATTCACCCTCAACAGGAATAATATCTATTTTCCATCCGGTAAGTTTGGCCGCAAGTCGGACATTTTGTCCTCCTTTTCCTATGGCCAAGCTTTGTTGATCTACAGAGACTTCTATCACAGCCTTTTTTTCTTTTTCATCAATTTCCACACTTAAGACTTCTGCAGGTGAAAGGGCATCTGCAATAAATTTTTTCTGATCTTCTGACCATTCTATAATATCTATTTTTTCTCCCCCAAGTTCGCTTGTGACCGTAGCTACTCTTACCCCGCGCTGTCCTACCATAGAACCGACAGGGTCTAAGTGTTTATCTTTCGTGGAGACCGCTATTTTTGTTCTTGACCCGGCTTCTCTTGCTATAGCTTTTATTTCTACTATTCCGCCGGCAATTTCCGGTGTTTCTATTTTAAACAGTTCTTCTAAGAATTTTGGATGAGATCTGGAAATTCTCAAAAAGATTCCTTTTGGACTTTCTTCTACGCTATAAAGATATGCTCGGATTCTATCTCCAGCTTTATATCTTTCTCCCGGAATTTGTTCTTCAAACGGAAGTATTGCTGTTGCTCTGCCGATATCTACAAAAATATTTCCTCTTTCTATTCTTTGAACTGTACCGTTTATGATACTGCCTTCTTTTTGTCCGTATTCTTTAAAGACGGAGATTTTTTCCGCTTCTCTTATTTTCTGAATAATAACTTGTTTTGCTGTCTGAGCAGCTATTCTTCCATAATCAGCCTTTTCTTCAAGCGGAAAAATAAGCTCGTCTCCGACTTTCGAATCTTTTTTGATTCTCTTGGCATCTTCGAGGAAAATGTGGTGCTCTGGGTTATAGTAGACAGGTTTGTTTGGATCGTTTTCTATTTCCGGTTCAAATTTTCCTTCACGGAATTTTTTGGCGGAACTTTCTTCTTTTTGTTCTTCATCTTTCTCATCTCTTATAATAACGCTATCTTTATCAACAATATTTTTTACCTGATAAAATTCCATTTTTCCAGAGTCCAAATCAATTTTGGACTTTATTATTTGACCTCTTTTTCCATATTCTTTTTTATATGCAGTAGCAAGAGCCATTTCTATGGCCTCTATCATTTTTTCTCTTGGAATGCCTCTTTCTTGTTCCATTTGGCTTATAACTGCATTTATGACTTTTAGGTCTATCATTTTATTTAATATTAACTTAATAAAACGAGTTCGCCTATAAGCGAACTCCGTGTATGTGTATAATAGCAAACTTATTTAATTTGTCAATTTATTGTAATTTGTCCCTCTTTTTATGTTATAATTCATGTAGAAAAAATGCTTAACGAAGATAAACAACTAAAAGAATTCATCATTGATTCCGGGCTTATAACTAGGTCGGAATATGACGGAGTAGAGAAAGAAGCTAAAAAATCTGATAATAAAGAAAAAGCTGTCAATTTACTTATAAGTCGCGGTAAACTTACTGAAGATGATTTACGTCGCGCAGAGGCCTATGTTTACGGCATTCCGTTTGTTTCTTTACAAAATCAAAAAATTGATCTTAAAACTCTTTCCCTCATTCCGGAACCGGTAGCGAGAAAAAATAATATTATCGCTTTTAAAAAAAATCAGGACTCTTTGGAGGTTGCTATGCTTGATACCAAAGATCTTGCTTCTATTGAATTTATAAAAAAGAAAGTATCATTAAAAATCCTTCCTCGTCTCACTGATGTTGAATCAATCAAAACTGCTCTTCTTCAATATCAAAAAAGCTTAAGAGCCGAGTTTGGCGATTTTATACAAAAAGACGTAATGTCCTTGAAGAGTATGGAAGAGATGAAGACAAAGCAGGATTCTTTGGAAGAAGTGCTCAAGAAAATGGCAGAAGATATTCCAGTCGTTCGCGTTGTAGATACACTTTTAAAACATGCAGCTTTGCAAAACGCTTCCGATATCCATATGGAATGTATGGAGAATCAATTTCTGGTGCGTTACAGAATAGACGGCATTTTGCATGATGCGATGATTCTCCCTAAAAACGCTGCAACAAGCATAACAGCAAGAATAAAAGTTCTCTCGAATCTGAAGCTTGATGAAAAGCGTTTGCCTCAAGATGGCAGATTCAAATTGGAAATAAATGGAGAAAAATTAAGCTTTAGGGTTTCTGTCATCCCAACATATTTTGGAGAAAAAACTGTTATGCGACTTTTACGAGAAAATCTTTCGGGATTTACTCTTGAGGCAATGGGTTTCCATGGGGAAAACTTGGAAAAAATTTATGAAGCTACCAAAAAAGCAAACGGAATGATACTTACGACAGGTCCGACAGGTTCAGGTAAAACAACAACTTTGTATACAATACTTGAAATTCTAAATACTGCGGATGTAAACATATCGACGATTGAAGATCCTATTGAATATCAAATGTCTCGGATAAATCAGACACAGGTAAGACCAGAAATAGGTTTTTCGTTTGCAAATGGCTTGCGCTCCCTAGTCAGACAAGATCCGGATATTATAATGGTTGGAGAAATTCGAGACAATGAAACTGCTTCGTTAGTTGTCAATGCCGCTCTTACAGGTCACCTGGTACTTTCTACTCTGCATACCAATAGTGCCGCTGGTACAATTCCAAGAATGATAGATATGAAAATTGAACCATTTTTACTTGTTTCCACAATAAATATAATTTTGGCTCAAAGATTAGTTAGAAAATTATCACTATCTAGAGAAAAATATTTTTTGACTAAAGCAGAATTTTTGTCTCTGTCCAAAAAAGTTAATCTTGAAAGAGTATTATTTTTTCTTAAAAAAGAAAATATTATTTCAAAGGATGAAGTATGGGAGAAAGTTCCATTTTATCGTCCTAAAATTTCTGCTGACAGGAAGGACGATGGATATTCGGGAAGAATTGGAATCATAGAAGTTCTTTCAATGTCCAGCACTATTCGTGAACTTGTGATGAAAAATGCCACTTCTCAAGAAATAGAAATACAGGCAAAAAAGGAAGGGATGATGACGATGACAGAAGACGGTATCTTTAAAGCGGCTCAAGGGCTTACAACAATAGAAGAAGTTATGAGGGTTGTCTCAGAATAGATTGGTGACGAATCCCGTTAGAGATAGTCCGCCTGAGGCGGACGTAGAGAAAATAATATTTAAAATTTTAACAACAATTATTAAAATAAATAGATTAAGGTGGTAATTCATAACACAATAATCTCTAACGGGATGAAATTTAAATACAAAGCTATTAAAAATAATGGCGAGATATATGAAGGGATCAGGGAAGCTTCTGATAAATTTTCTCTCAATAAAGACTTGAAGAATGAGGGAGAGACTCTTATCAGTGCGACAAATTATAATTCCGCACCTTTTTTACTAAAGATCAGAAAAATCTTTGGGATGTTTAACCCCGTACCAGTTCATCAAAGGATAATTTTTGCAAAAAATCTTGGAGCGATGATAAATGCGGGTCTTTCTGTTTCCAAGTCCCTTTCTGTGTTGGAAAAACAGATAAAAAACAAAAAATTTCAAAATATTATTTCTTCTATAAACTTAGATATCAAAAAAGGACTAAGTTTGAGCGAATCATTCAAGTTACATCCGGATGTTTTTTCTGATCTTTTTATCGCTATGACAAAAGCGGGAGAAGAAAGCGGTAATCTTTCTGGATCATTAAAAATTGTCAGCAATCAAATGGAAAGTTCTTATAAATTAAAATCCAAAATTCGGGGTGCAATGATGTATCCGGCAATTATTGTAGTGATAATGCTTGTTGTAGGAATTCTCATGATGATTTTTGTAGTGCCCGGTATCGTAGCGACCTTCAAGGAGCTGAATACCGATTTGCCTCTAACAACTAAAGTTATTATTTCACTTAGCGATTTCTTCAAATTCCACTCTGTTTTATCAGCCATTATTATTTTAGGTGTCATATTGGGAACATATTTATTTTCTCTTTCTCAAATAGGAAAGAAAATTATAGATATGTGCATATTAAAAGTTCCTGTAATATCTGTGTTAATGAAAGAAATAAATTCTGCAAGGACCGCAAGGACGCTATCCTCTCTTTTATCTGCAGGCGTGCCTTTCGCCGAATCAATTACAATTACCGGAAATGTCATTCAAAATAGCTATTTCAAAAACATTTTATTTGAGGCAAAAACTCGTGTAGAAAAAGGCGAAAATATTTCTGCCGTATTTTTGGAAAATACAAAACTTTATCCTGTTTTTGTCGGTGAAATGATAAATGTGGGGGAAGAAACGGGAAAATTACCGGCGATGCTTTTAGAAGTAGCTGCTTTTTATGAAGAATCTGTCGAACAAAAAACAAAAGATATGTCCACAATCATTGAGCCGATTCTTATGATTATTATAGGAGCTGCAGTAGGTTTCTTTGCTCTTTCTATGATAGCTCCGATTTATTCTGTAATGGATAAAATATAATTATGAAATTTTATATAAAAGGTTTTTCTTTAACTGAAATTATTGTAGTTTTGGCGATATTGTCCTTAATTACCGGAATTTCTACTTATGTTTTTCAAAATATAAACAGAAAACAGTCACTTGAAAAAGCGGCTACAAATGTTACTTCTGTAATAAATAGTGTAAGATCCCTCTCAGTATCTTCAAAAGAATTTTGCAGTTATGGAGTAAGTATATCCACGACAAGCAATTCCATATCTTCTTTTGTCGTTTCTGATCCAAATTGTATCCCAGATGACTTTGAGTCTACATCTTTATTATTGGATAGCTTTGGGGTCATGGCGTATGATCTAACCATAAATGGAGGATCAATCATCTTCCAAAAAATTACGGGAAATACTACAAATATTGGCTCATTCAGTCTTCGCCCAAGGAACAATCTTAATAGTTCTACAACAATTACTGTTTATTCCACCGGACTTTTAGAAACAAATTAAAATGACAGAAAAAAACAAGAAAAAAGGGGTGGTACTTGCCGAGGTATTAGTTTCAGTTTTTATTTTATCTGTAATATTAGTCGTCTTAGTTTCCGCAAATAACTTTTATATAAAATCGTCAAGTTCAAATATTTTATCGGCTCAAGCCGCATATTTATCGGAGGAGGGGATAGAAGCGACACACACTATAATAGATAGATCTTGGGCAGATTTTTCTGCGCTTTCCACTTCTACTCCATATTATTTGTATTTTTCTCCGGATTCCTTGTGGAACTTTGTTGAATCTTCATCCACTGCAACTCAGACAGGAATTTTTACGAGAAAAATTAAAATTTATCCCGTGATAAGAGATATTGATCACAGAATTGTAAATTCAGGTGGTACAGAAGATCCCAACACAAGAAAAATAGTTTCGGAGATCTCTTGGTTTTTTGGAAAACAATCAAAAACAAAATCTCTTACATCGTATTTTACAAATCTAGAAAATTGATTTATGAAGAAAAAAGAAAAAAAAGGATATTCTCTAGTAGAAATGATCATATATATCAGTTTAATTGTGATGATCATGACATCTGTAGTGGGTATTGTCATAGCCGTAATGAAGTCGAGTAAATATGTTGGAGCTCTTAACGAAATAGAGAACTCCGCGATTCTTTCTCTTAATCGGATTTCTCGGGAAATAAGGATTGCATCTTCTGCCACACTCCTAAACTCATCAAATATAAACTTTGGAACCACTACGATATATTTAAATTCAAATTTGGGTCAAATTTATATTGATGATGGATCCGGACAGAATCCTCTGACCTCTTCAAAAATAAATGTTTCCCGTTTGCTTTTTACAAAAATAACTTCCACAAGTTCTACTGCGGTAAGAGTTGAAATGACATTAAATGCATCTTCTTTCGATATGTTTCTATCAAAAGATTTCAACGTGACTACAGTCTTAAGAGGAACGGATTAATAAAATTATGAAGAAGAGAAATAATTCAAAAAAAGGACAAGCAATGATTCTCACAGCTATTTTTTTTGTTATATTCACTTCTATTTTTATCTTTGGTCTTATAACCCCAATTATTAAACAGGCAAAAATAACTTCCGATCTTTGGAGCACAAAAAATTCTTTTTTTATGAGTGAGTCTGGTGCGACAGATGTTATCTATAGGGTAAAAAATGGTTTTTCTGTTGGTACCGGAGATACATTGCCTCTGTTTGATGCTGGAACAAACGATTCTGTTTTAACTTCTATTATTGATAATTTGGATGGAAGTAAAATAATAACCACAACGTCTGACATAGATGGTTATATTAGGAAAACTCAAGCCATTCTTAATCAGAATACAGGAACTTCTTTTAATTATGGTGTACAAACCGGCAACGGCGGACTTGTAATCACGGGGGGTTCCCAAGTGCAAGGCAATGTCTATTCGAACGGAGATATTATAGGCGGATCAGGTACTAAAATTACAGGATCTGCAATAGCGGCTGGAGGAAATTCTTTTATTTTTAAAGATGAAACGAATGAAATTCCTTTGCCAGTGTCCAATAACATTACTTTTAACGGAACTGGAGAAATGCGAGATTTTGCCCAAAGTTTTCAGCCGTCAACTACTTCGGTGATTAGTAAGATTTCTATATATATTAAAAAGACAAATAATCCATCAAGTTTTGATGTCAAATTAAAGTCTGATGATAATGGCGTGCCAGATATGGAACTAGCCTCTGCAGTATTAAATTCCGGAGATGTGACAACAAATTTTGAATGGGTGGATTTGGTTTTTTCTTCAAATCCTGTTTTAACTAAGGACACCACTTATTGGCTGGTTATTATCGGAGATACTAAAAAAGGAAAAACATCTTCGGATACTTATTCCGTAGGTGCCAACATCTCTTATGTTCGTGGCGTATCAAAACTTGGTTCTTCGGATGACGTTTGGAGTGATACAGACCCCTCTGATCTTGATGGATATTTTTCCCTTTTCCTTGGCTCGATTCAAACACAAATATTTGGTGAAGAAGGCGATTACATGTATATAGGTTCAACTCCGGAGGATATTGTTTGGGCTTCAAATATTAAACATATAAGTGCTACAGGAGAAATTTATTGTGATACTTCCTCCTCTAATAATGAAGAAAAAAGATGCAATACCAGTCGTTTGGATCCAGAAACTCTTCCGATGCCTATATCTCAGGCAAATATTAGTGGATGGAAAAACCAAGCTCTGGCGGGAGGAATTATCACAGGAGATTTAAACGTAGGTTCAAGTGGTAAGGTGATAGGCTATAAAAAAATTACCGGTGATTTGCTTGTGAATAGCGAAGGAACCTTAATGGTGACAGGAACGATCTGGGTACAGGGTACAATTAGAGTTACCGGGGGAGGAAAAATTTCTCTTGCACCTTCTTTGGGTCCGGACAGTGCGATTCTTATCTCTGATAAATATGTAAAAATTGATGGAGGAGGTGAATTTTTTGGTTCTGGTACCACTGGTAGTTATCCTGTGGTTATTTCTACTTCCATGTGTCCGAATACATATCCCTGCTCTACAAACGATTCTGCTATTTCACTTTCTGGGGGAGCTGGTGCTGTGGTTTTGATTGCTCCTTTTGGCAGGATTAACATTATTGGAGGATCAGATACCCGTTCTGTTACAGGAGATTCGATCTACATATCTGGAGGTGGAAAAATAATTTACGAATCAGGGCTCGCCAACCTTTCATTTAGTAGTGGCCCCTCGGGTTCCTTCAGTATTACAAGCTGGAAAGAATTAGAAAATTAGGAAATCTCAGCTATTGAATAAAAATCATTTTTAGAGTATAATTCTCCAATGGAAAAGGAACCAAAGATGGCCTTAAATATAACTACCGGAACTATAGTAAAATTTGTTTTGGTTCTTTTGGGTTTTTATTTTTTATTTTTTATTAAAGATCTGATTTTAGTGGTACTTGTTGCAATTATTATTGCCTCCGGCGTAGAGCCCTTTATATTATTTTGTGGCAGATATAAAATAGTTAGGTTACCAGCAGCTATCCTTACTTATATTGGACTTTTCTCTATTTTTGCAGGTCTCTTTTATTTCTTTGTACCTGTTGTTTTAAGTGAGACATCTTCCTTTCTCAATTCTCTACCAAAATATCTTGAGTCGACGACACTATGGAACCCTTCCGGTGCAAGTGGGGAATTAATCGTAAAGACACAACAAGTTGTGGGTAATATTTCTGGTGGCATAAGCAATCCCAGCTCTTTAGTTTCTGGTATAAGTGACAAAGTAGTAAATCAAACTACTCAAAGTTCATCTTTGGGTCTTAGGGATTTAATTCAAATAACCCAACAGTTTGCATCTGGCGCTTCAGATTCTTTTATTAATTTGATAAGTACTATATTCGGTGGACTTTTCTCTTTTGTCTTGATAATCGTTCTGTCTTTTTATTTTGTGGTACGAGAAGATGGAGTTGCGGATTTTCTGGGGCTTATTAGTCCTGCAAACAAAGAAAAATATATTGTTGGTCTTTGGAAAAGATCACAAAGGAAAATTGCTTACTGGATGCAAGGGCAACTTGTCTTGATGCTTGTCATTAGCGTTCTCGTATATCTTGGACTTACAATTCTTGGTGTAAAAAATGCTTTAATGCTTGCACTTCTGGCTGGAATGCTTGAAATTATTCCTCTTTTTGGTCCGGTTCTTGCTTCTATCCCGGCTATTCTTTCAGCTTTTGTAGATAGCGGAGTGACAGCGTCACTTATTGTTGTTGGACTTTACGTCATACTTCAGCAATTTGAAAATCATCTAATCTATCCTCTAGTTGTAAAGAAAATTGTCGGTGTTTCGCCGATTCTGGTTATTTTATCTTTAATTATTGGTGCAAAACTCGCCGGGTTCTTGGGAATTATTTTATCTGTACCTATTATTTCTGCTCTTATGGAATTTGTTGAAGATATAGAAAAAAAGAAAAAAGGTTCAATTGCGTACCCAGCATCAGATGTCAGTTCTGATAAATAAGAATAGGAGATGAAAGATAAAAAACTTTTTTATATAACTACCACTTTACCGTATGTTAATGCCGAAGCTCATATGGGGCATGCCCTTGAGATTGTTCGTGCAGATGTGATAGCTCGCTATAAAAAGCTTTTGGGTTATGAAGTATTTTTTAATACAGGGACAGATGAACATGGTCAAAAGCTTTATCAAAAAGCTCTTGAGGCAGGTAAGACTCCAAAAGAATACACGGATTTTTATGCCAATAAATTTAAAGAACTCTTAAAATTGATGGGTGTCACGGAAGAAGATGGTATTACTCGAAATTTTATCCGCACAACGGATGAAAATCACATAAAATCAGCCCAGGAATTTTGGAAAACTTGCGATAAGAATGGTTTTATATATAAAAAAAATTATCAAGTAAAATATTGTGTGGGTTGTGAACTTGAAAAAACAGATTCTGATCTAGTGGACGGAAAATGTCCTCTCCATCCCAATCTTACGCTAGAAATTCGTGATGAAGAGAACTATTTTTTTAAATTTTCCACTTTTGATAAAAATCTTTTAGATTTTTACAAAGAAAATCCTAATTTTGTAATTCCCGATTTCAGATTTAATGAAATAAAGGCCTTTGTGGAAAGAGGATTACAGGATTTCAGTATTTCTCGTCTCAAAAGCAAAATGCCTTGGGGAATAGAAGTGCCTGGGGACAATGAACATATAATGTACGTTTGGTTTGATGCTCTTGTGAATTATGTTACTGCTATTGGTTGGCCAAGCGATTTAAAAAAATTTAAAAAGTGGCAGGTAGAAACTGGCGGAATGGTCCAATACTGTGGAAAAGACAATCTTCGCCAACAATCAGCAATGTGGCAAGCAATGCTTATGGCCTGTGATCTTCCAAATTCAAAAACTATTGTTATAGACGGTTTTGTTACAGGACCCGGAGGTGTAAAGATGAGCAAGTCGCTTGGAAATGTTGTCAGCCCAGTGTACTTCATAGAAAAGTATGGCACAGATGCTCTACGATATTTTGTTACGAGAGAACTTAGTCCATTTGAAGACAGTCCAATGTCCGAAGAAATTTTCAAAGAAGCATACAATGCAAATCTTGCAAATGGTTTGGGAAATTTAGTGTCACGCGTAATGAAAATGGCGGAAACTAATTTAGAAAAACCAGTTGAAATTTCCGAAAAAACTATTCCTCAAGAATTTTTTGATTATTTAGAGAAATTTGAAATACAAAAAGCTGTAGAAATGATTTGGAAGAAAATTGCCGAGCTTGATAAAATAATTCAAGAAACCCAGCCATTTAAATTGGTGAAAACTGATAAAGAAGAGGGGATTAAAATAATCGAAACACTTGTAAAAGAACTTTACACGATAGGTATAATGCTAAATCCAATAATGCCGGAGATTTCAAAGAAAATAAAAACTTTAGTGAAAGAAAATAAATCTCCTGAAAAACCCCTGTTTTTAAGATTAGACTAAAAATGGAAATAAAATACATAGACATTCATTCCCACCTCGGCTTTGAGGACTACGGAACTGATCAAAAGGAGGTAATTAAAAGGATGCAAGACGCAGGCGTGGCAACTATTGTAGTAGGTGCCGATTTGGAATCATCAAAAGAAGCTGTGAAAGTGACAACAGAAAACGAAAATATTTGGGCGTGCATAGGTATGCACCCAAATCATAACTTAACGGAAGTGTTTGATGAAAAAAAATATGAAGAATTAGTGAAAAATCCAAAAGTGGTCGCAATAGGCGAGTGTGGACTGGAATACTACAAATTGACTGGCGATATTGAAGAAATTAAAAAAAGACAAAAAGAGAATTTTATAAAACAAATTGAATTTGCCATAAAATATAAAAAGCCACTCATGCTTCACATTAGAGATTTTGATAACAAAAGCCGACAGGATGTTCTCAAAAATCGCTTAAGTCCGGACAAAGCTCATTTTGAGAACATCCTGTCGGCTTCTGCCTTTGATGACGCTTATGAAATTCTAAAAAAATATGAAGGAAGGGTTTTTGGTAATTTACATTTTTTTACTTCAAACCTGAAAAATGCAGAAAGATTTATTGCACTTGGTTTCACTGTTTCTTTTCCTGGAATTATTACCTATCTGAGAGATTTTGATAAAACAATAAAAAGTATCCCGCTTGATAAAATTCACGCTGAGACCGATTCTCCTTATGCACCACCCTTACCACATAGAGGAGAACGCAACGAACCATCTTATGTAATTGAAGTATATAAAAAAATTGCTGAAATTCGCGGGGAAGATCAAGAAAAAGTCCGATTACAACTTTTGGAGAATGCAAAAAGAGTATTTAATCTTTAACTTCCTCTTTTTATTTTTTGCTGGTATAGTATCTTTACTATGGAAACAAAAATCCTAACTACAAAAGCAAGCGCGGATTATGAACTTCTAGATAGTGGAGATGGGGAAAAACTTGAAAGATATGGCAAATATGTCTTGAGAAGACCGGATCCACAGGCTTTATGGAAAAAGCTTTTGCCAGAAAGTGATTGGAAGAATGCCGACGCATATTTTTATAATGAAAGTGATAAAAAAGGTTGGAAAAAAAGCGTAAGTATGCCAAATGAATGGCAGATTTCTTTTGACGATCTTAGATTTAATATCAAACCAACAGCTTTCAAACATACTGGAGTTTTTCCGGAACAAGAATCAAACTGGAAATGGATAAAAGATAAAGTTAAAAATGCTGACCGACCAGTAAAGATTTTAAATCTTTTTGGCTATACAGGAGGGGCAACTCTTGCTGGTTTATCGGCTGGAGCGGAAGTTACTCATATAGATAGTTCAAAATCTGCAATTACTTGGGCAAAAGAAAATGCCTTGCTTTCGGGTTTGAGTGGTATGCCAGTGAGATGGCTCGTGGATGATGCAAGAAAATTTGTGATGAGAGAAATAAAGAGAGGAAATAAATATGATGGGATAATAATGGACCCACCTTCATTTGGTAGAGGAGGTAAAGGTGAGATTTGGAAAATTGAAGATGATTTTCTTAAACTTATTGAAGAGTGTTCTAAAATTCTTTCAGATAATCCTGTTCTTTTTCTAATTAACGGCTATGCTTCTGGTTATTCTGCTACTGCTTATTATAATGCTTTGGAATCAATCCTCAAAAAATATAATGGTAATTTTGAAGTAGGAGAACTTACAATAGAAGAATCAAAATCAGGACGTCTTTTACCCTGTGGAATTTTCGCCAGATGGTCCCGTTAGAGATAGGGACTTGTCCCGTTAAAAATTCGGGTGTGTAAAATTAAAAGTCATTTAATTTTATTAAAGAAAAATTAATAAATAAGTCAAAACAAATTATTAGCTTTAAATTTTTAACGGGATGAAAATATTAGATGGAAAAAAGGCTCGTGATTTTCTTGCAAAAAAATTGCAGGAAAAAATTTTAAAATTAAACAAGAAACCGGAGCTTGTTGTTTTTCAGATTGGAGACGATGAAAGATCCAGTACTTATATAAAACAAAAAAAGATTTTTGGTGAAAAGATTGGTTTTAACGTGAGATATATCCAACTTGATAAAAAAGTTAGTGAAAATGAAATTATTTCAAAAATCATTGAGAAAAATTTGGACAAAAATGTTAATGGAATCGTTGTTCAAATGCCATTACCTGAAAGTCTTAATTCTGTAAAAATCATAGATGCAATAGATCCAAAAAAAGATACAGACGGGCTTTCTTCCGTAAATATAAAAAAATTTTTTGTAAATGATAAAAGTGCAGTAGTGCCGGCAACGGCGAGGGGAATAATTTCTCTTCTTGATTTCTATAAAATCAAGATTAAGGGCAAAAAAGTGGTAATAGTAGGCAGATCTCTTATAGCGGGCAGGTCTATTGCAAACGCTTTTCTGAACAGAGATGCAACAGTGACTATTTGTCATAGCAAGACAAAAAATTTGAAAAATGAAACGAAATTAGCGGATATTTTAGTGGTGGCAGTAGGTAAATCGAAATTTATTAAAAAAGATTTTGTAAAAAAGGGTCAAGTAGTGATAGATGTGGGAATAAGCAAAATAAAAAATGAAATTTATGGCGATGTGGATTTTGAAAATGTGTCAAAAGTCGTAAGTGCCATAAGCCCGGTACCAGGTGGAGTTGGACCGATGACAGTTATTTCTCTATTTGAGAATATGTTATAATGGATTTGTAAGTCGAAATTATCAAAAGTTTAATTTATTAAAAAAATATGGAAGATAAATGCAATTGTACAATGTGTCAAAAATTAGGTTGGTGTCCGGCAGGAAAATGGCATAAAATTTTTAAAATCATTGTCTTGGTCATCATTTTAGTTTTTATCGGGAAAATTATTTGTGGAGGATCCGACTGGAGAAGAGATGATAAAATTATAAATACTATTACTGTCTCGGGTAAGGGCGAAATAGTGGTTAAACCAGATATTGCAACTGTTTCTTTTGGCGTATCTGCTGAAAATCTAGATGTATCTAAAGCACAAACAGAATCATCTAAAAAAATGAATAGTATTATTGATCTTCTGAAAAAAGAAGGAATTGCCGAAAAAGATATTAAAACGACCAATTATAATATTTATCCAAAATATGATTACATCAGAGCTCAGTTGGATTACTATGGAGGTAAGCAAGTTCTTTCCGGATATGTGGTATCGCAAACAGTTGAAGTAAAGATCAGAGATATAAGTAAAGCCGGAACTATCTTGTCTGGAGTAGGGGAATTTGGAGTGACAGATGTCAGCGGTTTAAGTTTTACCGTTGATAATCAAGATTCTATGAAAGACCAAGCCAGAGATTTAGCTATAAAAGATGCCAAGACACAAGCAAAAGTTTTGGCCAAAGGACTTGGAGTGAGATTGGTAAAAATCACCAGTTTTTCTGAAAATGGAAATTATCCAACATACTATGGTGCAGAAAAATCAATGGCGGTGGGTATGGGTAGCGCGGATGCAATAGCCCCGCAGATATTGACCGGAGAAAATAAAATTACTTCAAATGTAAGCATTACTTACGAAATAAAGTAATAATCATATCAGCTGAAATCGATAAGAATATAAAAACAAGCCTCATCATCAATTTGCCGCAAGCAGATTTGGTTAATGAGGCTTGTTTGACTTGTGGATAACATATATTTGGTATGTTATAATATGCGTTACTGTTTATTAGTTTGTTTTATAAAAAAATGGAGAAGAAAATTCAAAATTTTAAAAAAGGTTTTACCCTTTTGGAAATGCTTTTGGTTGTAGCTATTATTGCAATACTTGCAGGTATCGTAATAGTCGCCATAAACCCTTCTAAGCAATTAGGTGCAGCAAATGACGCAAAGAGATGGTCAGATGTTAATACTATTGTTAATGCAGTTTACCAATACTCTATAGATCATGGAGGTGTTTTACCTGGTCCAGGCACTCTTCAAGACACAGATACTTGCACTTCTACAGTTTCCGCAAGTGAAATATGCTTAACCGGGGCAGTATCATGCGTTGCTGGCGCAGTCACTTTAACAGACTTGTCTTCTACAACGGAAGATGGAACCTACATCTCATCTATACCGGTTGACCCAAGTGGTCCAACTACACCTCATACAGGTTATTATGTCGTTCATACCTTAAATGGCAGAGTAACAGTGTGTGCTCCTTCCGCGGATGCAGGAATCATTTCTGTTACAAAATAATACTTTTTAAGGTGGATATCTTCGGCTTGTTATTCGTTTTGGCTGTGTTATAATTCCCTAAGTAAGTATTTATTAATTTAATTTATTAAAAATGGAGAAGAAAATTCAAAATTTTAAAAAAGGTTTTACCCTTTTGGAAATGCTTTTGGTTGTAGCTATTATTGCAATACTTGCAGGTATCGTAATAGTCGCCATAAACCCTTCTAAGCAATTAGGTGCAGCAAATGATGCAAAAAGATGGTCAGATGTTAATACTATTATTAGCGCAGTGTATCAGTACGCCATAGACAATAGCGGTACCTTGCCTGGACCAAGCACTATTGCAGCAACTACTAATAATGTATGTAATAGTACGGGTACTACTACTGCTGGAATATGTACTACAGGAGCAGCTTGCGGTGCTTTTACAGACCTATCTTCTACGACAAATGCTGGAACTTATATTTTATCCATACCAGTCGACCCAAGTGCAACTGCAACCAGTACAGGTTATTATATTGTTAAAGATGGAACTACAAGTAGAATAACAGTTTGTGCTCCTTCCGCAGCTGGAACCAGTGCTATATCTGTCACGAAATAATTTCTCTTAATATGGCTGTATCAATTACAAATCTCGCAAGGATCCTTGTTGATAGTGGTTTAGTTAAAGATGTTGATTTTGATAAAGCCTTTAAAGCTTCAGAAAAAGAAGGACTTCCTATAGAGGTAGTTCTCGTACAAAATAAATATGTTTCTGACCATGAACTTGGTGAAATCATTGCTGACTCTCTAGGGTTTGAGTATATTGATTTAAAATTTGAAAGGGTGACGAGCGAGCTTATGGAACTTATTCCAGAGGAAGTAGCAAGAGCCCAAAGAGCAGTTTTTTTTGACAAGACAGAAGATACTTTTAAGCTGGCTACCGTAAATCCAGATAATTACGAGTTTATCAAGCTATTAGAGAAAAATACAAAAAAGAAAATTTCCGTCTATTACACTACTCCTTTAGGCATAGAAGACGGTTTGAAGTATTACAATACCGATGTTGAAAAAAAGATAAAAATTCTTTTGGGACACTATCAGGAAACAAATGATGACCAAGATATTGTAAAGATAGTTGACGCTCTTATTGAATATGGTTATAACATCAAAGCATCCGATATTCATATTGAGCCTCTTGATAAGGAAACTGTAATCGTGAGATACAGAATAGACGGAGTTCTTTATAAAAGTATTGAATATCCGGCAATTCTGCATCCCAAAATAGTTTTTAGAGTCAAAATAATGTCGCGTCTTCATACCGATGAACACTCCGCTACACAAGACGGAAAGTTTCCTTTTAAAATGGAAAATGAAAACTTTGATGTGCGTGTTTCCGTCTTGCCGGTTACCAACGGAGAAAATGTGGTGCTTAGAATTCTTTCGGAGAGAGCCAGAAAGATTTCAATTACTCAATTAGGCCTTTCAGATTTAGGTTTGGAAAAAGTGAAAGAAGTAATTAATAAACCGCACGGAATGATTCTCTCGGCTGGTGCAACCGGTTCAGGAAAGACCACTACTTTGTATGCTCTTATTCAGGTAATAGACAAACATTCCTTAAATGTTGTTACTATAGAAGATCCTGTTGAATATGCTATGGAAAATGTTCAACAAATACAGGTTAACTTAAAAAAGGATCTAACATTTGCAAATGGACTTCGATCGATTGTGCGACAAGACCCGGACGTGATAATGGTCGGAGAAATCCGAGATGCGGAAACCGCGGCTATTGCGGTAAATGCTGCAATGACAGGACACGTTCTTTTTTCTTCTATACATGCAAACGATTCCGTCACGGTGTTTCCCCGACTGGAAGAAATGGGCATAGAGCCGTTTCTTATCGCTTCTTCCGTGAATTTGATCATTGCTCAGAAATTAGTAAGAAAAGTTTGTGAAGCTTGTAAGATAAGCTACACTCCTGTGGGCAAAGAATTAGATGTTCTCAAAAAATATCCAAGCATCAAAGAATCTTTTGAAAAATTTCTCAACGTGAAAGATGTGGATTTAAATACAATAAAATTATATAAGGGGACAGGATGTAAAGTGTGCAACAACACGGGTTATGATGGCAGAATAGGTGTCTTTGAGCTTCTTGAAGTTAATGATAAAATAAGAGAGATGATAAAAAACAGAGTATCATCGGCTGATATTCAAGCAGAAGCAAAAAATAACGGTATGGAGACGCTTGATTATGGTACTTTAGTCAAAGTTATTTTGGGTATTACTACCCTCGAGGAAGCTGTAGATTTCTCTGAACTTTAAAATTATGTTTAATAGTATTTCTCCACAAGAAAAAATAGATTTTGCAAAAAACTTGGCAGTGATGCTAAAAGGTAGTATGACTATCAATGAAGCAGTCAAGGCACTTTTATATCAAACAAAATCCAGAGAGATGAAAAAAGTTTTAGAGTCCATAAAAAACGACCTAGAATCCGGGATTTCACTTTCGGAATCTCTTAAAAAAGAAGAAAAAAGATTTGGTAATGTTTTTACCAGTGTTATTCGTGCCGGAGAAGCAAGCGGAACCCTTGAAGGTAATCTTGACTTTCTTGCAGATTGGCTTGATAGAAACAATTCTTTAAAAAAAGAAATAAGTTCAGTTCTCCTTTATCCTAAAATAGTTTTAATTGCGACTGTAGTCCTAGGCGGAGGACTTACTATCTTCATTTTACCCAAGCTCGTTCCTATTTTTAGTGGAATGAACATAGAGCTTCCTACCATAACAAAAATAATTTTGGCAATCTCGACATTCATAGGGGCTCAATGGCTTCTGATTGTCTCTGGAATTATCGGTATTTGGATTTTGTGGATATTTTTAAATAGAGTGAGGTTTGTTAAAAAAGATCTTCAAGCTTTTTATCTCAGTTTGCCTTTTGTTGGAAATCTTATTGTTTGCTATGAGCTTGCACTTTTTTCTCAACTGACTTCTACCTTGTTAAGAAGCGGAATGTCTATAAACGAAGCTATAAACGTTTCCCTTTTGGGAACATCAAATTTAAATTATTTTGATTCTTTAAAAAATATTTTAGAAAAAATCACGCAAGGTATTAGTTTTACGGAGGCCATAAAACTGTATCCTAAATTATATCCGCCAAACTTTGTTAACATAGTTTCTGTCGGAGAACACACGGGCACCTTGCAATTGTCTTTTAAGAACCTTTCGGAATTTTATTCAAAAGAAATAATTACCAAGACAAAAAATCTTCCTACTGTCATTGAACCTATTCTCCTTGTTATTATAGGTGTTGGGGTAGGCGTAGTGGCGATATCTATAGTTCTTCCTATTTACAGTCTTACAGGCAGATTCACTAAGTAATTTCTACTATCTCTTGGTTTTTTTTGATGCCTTGACAAATAATCCTGTTAGGTATATAATGTTAACAGAAATGAAATCCTATTGATTTCATACTAAACCGTGGTGAAAACCACATCGTGTTCTTTAAAAAAAAGGAGGAAGGTAAAATGAAACTTAAACTTAGTTTCGCGTTCGCAACGTCAGTAATTGTTGCCCTTGCAGTCAATGCAATGGCTACGGTTATGCCCGTTTCCGCCGATTTCGACGGAGATAGTAAAACAGACCCAGCCGTGTATGTTCCCGAAAACGGATTGTTACAGGTGATGTTGTCCAACTACGGATATGCTGTAGGATCTGTCAACATGTTACCTGGATGTATAATGATTCCAGGCGACTATGATGGTGACAACAAAATTGATCCGGCACAGTATAATTCGGAATCGGGAATGTGGAATATTCCAATGTCCAAAAACGGTTATGTACCAATCTGCGGATACGTTCCACAAGGAGCTATACCTGTACCTGGTAACTATGACGGCGACGGTAAGACCGACCCAGCAACATTTGAAGTCAACTCAAGGACATGGACTGTATACTTGTCCGGTGGTGAATATGAAGCGATACCGTTTCAATTCCCGCAGGGTGTGAGTGGAGATGTTCTCCCTTGCCCCGGTGACTATGATGGGGATGGTGTGACCGACCCAGCAGTATATATTCCAGATACCGGAAATTGGATGATTATGATGTCTGGTAATGGGTATGCAGTGCACACAGAATCATACATAGGTCCTGGCGGTATACCGGTAGTGGGTGACTATGACGGCGATGGCAAAGTTGATCCATCGCAATATTATCCAAAACAGTGGGGGAAAAAAGTTGCAGGTAAATGGAATATGGTTTTTTCCAGTTTTGGATATGGTGAAGATGGCGTATATTACGACATTTTTTCGCCAGGCGGTGTGCCGATAGTAGGCGATTATGACGGTAATGGTATGGATGATCGGACATATGTAAATCAGTCCTCATGGGAGGTTACACTTACTTATGCTTATAATCCTACCATGGTACAGTATCATGTCTTCAAATTCCCTACGATTCCATAAGTGGACGGAAAGGGAAAAGTAGTTACGGGGCCTTGTGCGTCTGAATTTGATTCAGATTGCACAAGGCCCTTTTTATTTTAAACAGACCTTTGATGGAAAATTTACTATGGAGTGTTATAATATAAAAATAGAAAGATATGAATAAAAACATAAATTTAAAAAATAATGATTGTGGTAAAATTTCTAATGGAATGACTAAAAACAAACAAAAAGGTTTTACATTAATAGAAGTTGGTGTTGTTATTGCTTTAGCAGTGGCCAGTGCTCTTTTACTTCTACCGGTTCAAACTAACTATTACAAATTAAATTCACTTTTAAATGTGCAGAAAGAAATGATGTCTGCTTTAAATCAAGCAAAGGCTGCCGCTATAGCAAATAAAAACAACAGTTCTTTTGGTGTAAAATTTGATGATGTATTACATACTTATACAATTTTCCAAGGAGATAGTTATAGTGAAAGGATAAGTGGATTGGATGAGGTCTTTCCTATGGATCCCGAGATTTCTATTTCAGGGATAGATGAAGTAGTATTTGGTCGTGGAACCGGTATTGTCGCTAGTTCTACTGTTCCGGGAAGCACTTCTTGGGTTGTATCTTTCCAAAATGATCATGTATATCGTAGTCCTAAAACTGCCAACTATTTTGTGCGTTGTGTCCGTTAGGGAATTAAGACTTGTCCCGTTAGAAATTCACACCGAATTAAATTGTGTAAATTATACAACCAAAAAATTCAAACAAAATTAAAGATCAATATCAAACAAGTGTATTAAATTTCTAATGGGATGATAAGAAATAAATTTAAAAAAGGGAACAGTTTACTCGAAATATTGCTTGCTATTGCTATTTTTACCGCCGGAAGCATTGTAGTGGCACTACTTGTGATAAATGCCGGCATTACCATGAGATATGCAGAGGAAAGTTCCAAAGCTCTGCTTTATGCTAAAGAGGGAATAGAAGCGATGAAATCCATTCGTGATCAAAATTTTTCAAATTTAATTGGTGAAAATGTCGGTAATCATGGTGTGGCAATAATTGATGGAAGTTGGAGTTTTTCAGGTTCATCAACTCTGGAGGAATATCACTATACAAGAATAATTTCTATTTCTGCTGTCACAGCTACTACAAGCAAGGTTACCAGTACTGTAAGTTGGAACTTTACCGAAGGAAAAGTCAATCAAGTTCAACTGACAACGTATCTTACAGATTGGTAATCCGAGACCTACCTTGTCGTCGAGGCAGATATGTTTGTTTTTTAATATATGTTAATATATTCACTATATGTTGCTTAAAATTGAAGATAAAAAAGGATTTACATTGATTGAGTTTTTGATTTATCTTGCTCTTACCACCGTTCTTCTCGGTCTTATAGTTGCTATTGGATTCAATGTGCTTTCAGGCGGTACAAAAGTTGATTCTATTCAAAATGTGAAAGATAACGGTAACTATGCAATACAAAAGATTTCAAATATAATAGGTAATGCAGAAGAAATAAATGGAGCTTCAAATTAAATATGAAAACCAATTATAATATTCAAATCAAAGCGTATAAAACTAGATTTATCCTGGTTTTAGGAATATTTTTCTTTTCTTTTCTTTTCTTTCAGTCTGCTCAAACAGCCTTTGGCTCTTCTATAGCTGCCCCCGTTATTTATGGAGGTATTATCTATCCTAACAATTCGTCGGGCGCTTATTTTAAAGGAACAGTAAGCATTGGAGCATCTACTGATTTTGTTCCAACTTCTTGTTGGGCCGCTACTGTTGTTAATTATGTTTATACTTGGTATCAAATTACTGTTAGCTCAAATCCTATGGGATGTGTGTGTGCCAATTGTTTAACGACGGCCGGTAGGTTTGCAGTGGGTGCATATCAAGGGACCACACCCTACGTTAGTTCGGAGGCATATTTTATTGATGACAACACAGCTCCTTATTGTAATGGAAGTTGGAGTCCAAATCCAGCTGCTTGGAAAATCTCAGGATCTCAGTATTTTACTCTATCTGGTTCAACAGATGCTGGAGTTGGAATATCTGATGCAGGTGGAGGTTGTACAACTCTTGCCGAGAATGGAAGATTTTGTGCAGTTGATATAAGTGATCATTTAGGAAACATGAATTTTTGTGAGTCTCCACCAAATCGTATTGAATCAACAGCTCCCACCTGCGGTTCATGGTCACCTAATCCTAGTACCTGGAGAACTTCAGGAACACAATATTTTACTCTATCCGGTTCAACGGATACCGGAGGTAGTGGAATAAGTACAGCAGGAGGTCCTTGTACAACAGGTGCTACCAATGGAGCTACTTGTAATGTTGGAATTTCAGATGTTGCTGGTAATACAACCACATGTACTTCTCCGGTGAATAGAATTGAATCAACAGCTCCCACCTGCGGTTCATGGTCACCTAATCCTAGTACCTGGAGAACTTCAGGAACACAATATTTTACTCTATCCGGTTCAACGGATACCGGAGGTAGTGGAATAAGTACAGCAAGAGGTCCTTGTACAACAGGTGCTACCAATGGAGCTACTTGTAATGTTGGAATTTCAGATGTTGCTGGTAATACAACCACATGTACTTCTCCGGTGAATAGAATTGAATCAACAGCTCCCACCTGCGG
>Ga0247839_1002519_pt1 | contig 27244 bp, 22 predicted proteins | sample LaCruzMarch2015__6_FD_192405 | JGI IMG/M metagenome (GOLD analysis project Ga0247839, IMG submission 192405) | Freshwater microbial communities from meromictic Lake La Cruz, Castile-La Mancha, Spain - LaCruzMarch2015_16m | ecosystem: Environmental > Aquatic > Freshwater > Lake | place: Spain... | reverse complement strand
TATTGGGATAATACTAATTCAACATATATATTATCAACATATGCCGTCGCAATTGGTAATAATGCCGGTTCAAGTTATCAAGCTCAATATTCTATTGCTATTGGCGATTCAGCGGGACGATATACACAAGGAATAAATGCAATAGCAATTGGTTATCAAGCAGGATATACGGGATTTTTAAATAAAGGCACATCATATGGTCAAGGAACTAATTCAATTGCATTAGGATATCAAGCGGGATATAATAATCAAGGTTCAGGTGCAATGGCAATAGGATATCAAGCGGGATATAGTACTCAAGGTATAGGGGCCATTGCATTAGGATATCAAGCAGGACAATCAGGACAAGGTTCAGGAGCAATTGCATTAGGATATCAAGCGGGATTTAGTACTCAAGGAAATGGATCAATAGCAATAGGAATTGAAGCAGGATATACCGGTCAAGGTATAGCGTCCATTGCATTAGGAAGTCGAGCGGGACAATCAGGACAAGGATTTGGTTCAATTGCTATTGGACCATTAGCAGGACAATATAGTCAAGGACTTTATTCAATTGCTCTTGGACAATTGGCAGGACAAATTTCACAAAGTTCAGAATCGATTGCAATCGGTTTTCAAGCGGGAGAATTTAATCAAAGTTCACAAGCGATAGCAATTGGTTATCAAGCAGGACAATCAGGACAAGGTTCAGGAGCAATTGCAATCGGTTATCAAGCAGGACAATCAGGACAAGGAGATAATTCAATTGCTCTTGGATATCGAGCAGGACAATCAGGACAAGGAGTTTATTCAATTGCTTTTGGATATCAAGCGGGACAGGTAACGCAAGGTTCAGGAACAATTGCAATCGGTTATCAAGCGGGAGAATTTAATCAAAGTTCACAAGCGATAGCAATTGGTTATCAGGCGGGACAAACAAGTCAAGGAATTAATTCTATTGCTTTTGGATATCAAGCTGGATCATCAGGACAAGGAGATGTTTCTATTGCAATTGGTTATCAAGCAGGACAAGTTTTACAAAATTCACAATCAATTGCAATTGGTTATCAAGCGGGACAATTTAATCAAAATACAGGTTCAATTGCAATTGGTTATCAAGCGGGACAATCAGGACAGTCATCACAATGTATAGCTATTGGATATCAAGCAGGACAATCAGGACAAGGAGATACTTCTCTAGCAATTGGTTATCAAGCGGGACAAGTTTTACAAAGTTCACAATCGATTGCATTTGGTTATCAAGCAGGTCAAACAAGTCAAGGAATTAATTCTATTGCATTTGGATATCAAGCAGGACAATCAGGACAAGGAGATACTTCTCTAGCAATTGGTTATCAAGCGGGACAAGTTTTACAAAGTTCACAATCGATTGCATTTGGTTATCAAGCGGGAGAATTTAATCAAAATACAGGAGCAATTGCATTTGGTTATCAAGCAGGTCAAACAAGTCAAGGAATAAATTCGATTGCTTTTGGATATCAAGCAGGACAATCAGGACAAGGAGATAGTTCAGTTGCTTTTGGATATCAAGCGGGACAAGTTTTACAAAGTTCACAATCGATTGCATTTGGTTATCAAGCGGGACAAGTTTTACAATGTTCACAATCGATTGCAATTGGTTATCAAGCGGGACAATCAGGACAAGGAGGAGCGACCGGTCAATCAATAGCTATTGGATATCAAGCGGGACAATATAATCAACGTTCAGGATCTATAGCTATTGGATTTCGAGCGGGAAATTCAGGACAAAGTTCCAATTGTATAGCTATTGGATATTTAGCGGGAGTATCACAACAAGGTTCAGGAGCGATTGCAATTGGTAATCTTGCAGGAAACGGTAATCAACAATCACATGCAATTGCAATTGGTAATGGTGCAGGACAATTAAATCAAGGTTCATATACACATGCAATTGGATTTCAAGCAGGAACTCAGCTTCAGGGTTCATATGCAATTGCTTTTGGATATCAAGCGGCAAGAGGTAATCAAGGTGCATATTCAGTTGCAATTGGATATCAAGCGGGACAAGTTTTACAAAGTTCACTATCAATTGCAATTGGATATCAAGCGGGAATAACGGCACAAAGTCCACAATCAATAGCAATTGGATATCAGGCAGGACAATCAGGACAAGGACAAGCAGGAGCAGTAGGACTGACCGGTCAATCAATAGCTATTGGTTATCAAGCAGGACAAGTTTTACAAGGAAATGGTTCAATCGCATTTGGATATCAAGCGGGACAATATAATCAAAGTTCATATACAATTGCTTTTGGTTATCGAGCAGGACAAACGGGACAACAATCAGGATCAATAGCAATTGGATATCAAGCGGGACAAGTTTTACAAAGTTCCAGTTCGATTGCAATTGGATATCAAGCGGGACAAACGGCACGACAATCTGGAGCTATTGCTATTGGTTATCAAGCGGGACAATCAGGTCAAGGAATCAATTCTGTTGCTATTGGAAATTATGCCGGTTATTCAAATCAAACGGCAGGTTCAATTGTTATAAATGCTTCTGGTGCAGGTATTACTGGAACAAATGTTGGAACTTATATAAATCCAGTAAGAGTTTCGTCATCAACATCAAATGCACTTTATTTTGATAGTGTTAATTCAGAAATAACATATAATGCTTCGACGAGAAAATATAAAACAAATATAATTGATTTATCGCAAAATACAGAAAATATATATGGATTGCAACCAAGAGAATATGATTTTATACCGGATAATACACATATGATTGGATTTATAGCAGAAGAAGCATTCGATACAGATGAATATTTTGCAACATTAAATACAAATGGAGAAGTTGAAAATATAAATTGGAATGGCGTAATAACATATTTGGTAGCAGAAATAAAAAAAATAAAAATAAATTTTACAAATGAAATAAATGAATTAAAATTAAAAATTGAAATGTTGGAAAATAAATAATAAATAAAAATATAAATTCAAATAACAAATAATTGAATTAAATATTTACTGAAATAAATAATATAATTTTAAAATATTATATTATTCAAAAAATTGAAAATGCAAAATAAAAAAAAATAGATTGAGAATGAAAAATAAATGATAAATTAAAAATAATAACGATATTTTAAAAATAAATTGAGAATGAAAAATAAACAATAAATTAAAATAAATTTTTTTATGTTATTTGATACTTGATACCTCTATTTTTTAGAAGAAGAATTCAGCATATTAAATATATTTGTAAAAATAGAAGTGATAATTTCATTAGCTGTTTGTAAATTAGATATTACAATATTTTTATCGGTAGGTTCATTATATGCTAAACGAATAATAGAATATTTATCGTGTGGATGAAATTTTTTAAATCCGCAAAAACTTAATAATTGTTTTTCTTGATAAAACTTTTGATATAAAATAAATTTTAAAAGATTTCCGATTGTATAATCTTCATTTTCTAAAATAATATCAAAACAAGATTCCATTGTATTATCAGAAATTTCAATTTTAAGTAAGTTATCATTGATTGTATTTTCAATGGTTTTTATTTTGTTTAAAATAATTTGACATGCTTTTAAAAGAATTTCTTCATTATCAAAAACTCCGATAGTTTCAACAATAAAATCAAAACTATTTTTTTTAAAATATCTAAGACCATCAAGTAATTTCCAATTATTACTTTCGGTTTGAATTTCTTCGGCAGTCATTGATTTTTCATTTTTCATTATTTGTATTTTTTTTTCAAGTTCAATATTCATTAAATCAAAATCAGGAGTATTTCCAAAAGAGCAAGTGCTGACAACATTAAACATACCATCATTTTTTGAATTACTAACTGAAAATTCACAAGTAAGATTAATTTTTTCACCCATAATTTCATCATTTAATTTTGGTCGTAAATATAGAATAATAATATAATATTCATTAGTTGAATTAAAAGGAATATAAGGTTTAAAAATTTCTTTCGTTTTTTCTTGTGATAAATATTCATCCGTTAAAATATTTTTGATTTTAAAATCTTTAGTTGAAACATTCATAATTGTATCAGTATCATTAACAACATTTAATTCAACAATATAATTTTTTAATGTTTCAATATTTGTATCTTTAATATGTATAGGAATACAACTTAATCGTTGTTTTAATATTTCATTATTCATTCGTGTTGTATTTACAATAATATTTGTTTTATTTTGTGAATGTGGTGTTGTTTTAAAAACAACAGTGTCAATTTCAGATAAAATAACTCTTCTTAAAGCATTTGCGATAGAAACGTCAGCATTTTCAATAGTGAAAGACAAAGTTGTGTCAGTTTCAACACGATTATTAATTAATGGATTCATAATATGATTAATTTATAATAATAAAATATTTTAAATTCATTTTTTTATAATAATAAATAATAAAATATAAAAAAAATATAAAAATGTTTTTTATATTTTGAATATAAAATGTCTTTTATATTATATTATTCAAATCATTGTAATCATTCTAAAAGTATTTTAAGCGAATTAACAAAATCCAAGATAACAGATTCAATTCATTTTATTTGTATTGATAATCGTGTGAAAGAAGATTCAAAAATTTATATCGTTTTACAAAACAATCAAAAAATTCTTTTACCGGATATAATAAATCGTGTTCCGGCTTTAATGTCATTAAAAGATTATCAGGTTTATTTTGGAGAAGATATAAATAAAAATTTGAAACCACAACAAGATGAAATAACAAGAATTTCAACGGAAAATAATTTGGAACCAATGGCTTATTCTTTTATGAATTCAAATAATTCAAATATTGTATCGGATACATATTGTTTTTTAGATACTTCATTTGAAGAAATGACAGCAACAGGAAGTGGAGGATTAAGACAACTTCACCAATATTTTAAATATGATCAAATGGATACAATAACAAATAATGTTTCAAGTGGAGATAATGGAAATGAAGGTAAAAACAATAAATTATCTTCATCCATAACAATCGAACAATTACAAAGACAAAGAGAAAACGAATTAAAATAATTGAAAAAATAAAAACTTAAAAACATTTAATGAATTGAAATAATAAATGACAAATTATGTAAAAATATTTAACGACCATTTTATGGAGTTTGTTGAAGATATAATTCAGGTTTTTCCAAATGAAGTAAATTTAATAGCGGGAAAAAATTCATTAGTATTAGTAAAAAAATCAAATCCAAGATTAATATTAAAATTTTTTCAAGAATTTATATATGATAAATATAAAGTTGAAATAATGAATGGTGATATTGATTATTTTTTAAATAAAGATTATATGGATGATTGTAAAATTTGTAAAAATGTTGATTCAATAAATAAGATATTAGAATCAATAAATAAAATAAAAGAACCAATTAAAAAAATGAATAGTGAAGAAAAAGAAAAAGTCGTTAAATATATGCAAAATTTAATAAAAATAATAGATTTATTTATTAACACAATAACCAAATAATCAAAAAATAAAAATAATTAAATTAAAATAATTAAACTAAAATAATTAAATAATGAAATGAAAAAAAAATAATAATATTAAACAAAAATAATAATATAAATATTAATATTAATGTTTATATTATGAATATACCGGATGGTTTTGAAAAAATAATGAATGATTTTATTATGGATATTGATAATACATTTCCCGAATATAGTTATTTAATTAAAAAAATATGGGTTGTTGATTACGAGGATGAGTTTTTGCATATAGAAGATAAAGAATTAAAACAAAATATAATAGATGATGATAAAAAAAATAAATTAAATGTATTGTATAATCATTGTGTAAAAGTTTTTCCTGAACGTTTTTTTGATATTATTTATGAAAATAAAGAAATATTCGATGAAAATTCAATTGTAAATACTGAATTTTTACCGAGAATAATGTTTAAATATTTATGGAATTCACCAGATATTACAGATAAAACGAGAGAAACATTATGGAAATATTTGCAACTTATTTTAATGACAATAATTGGGTCAATAGATAATAAAAATGCTTTGGGTGATACAGCAAAATTATTTGAAGATATAAATGAAGATGAATTAAAAATTAAAATGGAAGAAACATTAAATAATATTCAAAGTTTATTTCAAGAAAAAGACGAAAAAAAAGAAAATAATGAAGAAGAAGAAGAAGAAAATAAAAAAAGAGAACAACAAATACCTGATAATTTAAAGGGTTTATTAGACGGTAAATTGGGAAAATTGGCGATTGAAATCGCACAAGAAACAGCAAATGATTTAAATTTAAATGAATCAAATATACGAAATACAGGAGATATTTTTAAACAAATGTTTAAAAATTCAGGAAAATTAATAAATATGATGAAAAATGTTGGTGATAAGATAGATGATAAAATAAAAACAGGACAAATAAGTGAAAGTGAATTAATGGCTGAAGGATTAAATATATTAAATAAAATAAAAGAAACTGGGAATATGGGTTCAATGCAAGATTTATTTAAGCAAATGGGGTTAGGTAATATCGGAGGATTAGGTGGTAAGAATGAAAAAATAAATTTATCGGCAATGCAATCAAAAATGGAACAACAATTAAAAGAATCAAAAAGAAAAGAAATGTTAAAACAAAAACTTGAAACAAAAAAACAACAAAAAATAGAAAGTGAAAAAGAAGAGTTTAATAAAGAAATACAAGAACCCAAATATTCAGATAATGAATTAAAACAATTTTTTGATGATAATAACAACGTTAAAATAAATAAAAAAAATAAATCAACAAAGTATAAAAAATAATTTAAAATTTGCAATTCATCTTTTAGAAAAAAATAAAAAATAAATATGGAATATTTAAATTATTTTTTATACTTTATTGATTTAATGATTTTAAAATAAAAATATCAAGTTAATAAATTGTTTATTATATATAAATATATATAATGAATATTATAATAAATGATAAACAAAGTTTTTGGTTAAATGATAATTTTATATCATTAATTTCAGATATATCAATCATTCCAAATTCTAAAATGAAATTTGAAGAAAAATTAAATGCATTAACACGATTTATTATTTTATTGAGTATTTTGGGATTTTTATTTACACAAAATAAAAATATTTTAATATCAGGAATATTTTGTATATTTTTTGTTATTTTAGTCTATTATTTTCAAAAAGATATCCAAGAAAATTTTATAAATGTTTCAACAAATTCAAATTCAAATTTTGAAGAGAAAAAAATGAAAAAAAATAATATTCCATTAAAAAAAATATTAAAAGAAGATTTTTATCAAAATAATAAAAAAAATCCATTTGGAAATGTTCTTTTAACAGAAATAAATGACACACCTAATCGTAAATCAGCACCTCCTTCTTTCAATTTAGAAGTTGAAAAAAGAAATACAAATAATGTGAAAGATGCAATTCAATATTTAAATCCTGAAATTATAAATACAAATAAACAACTTTTTGGAGATATGTGGCAAAATTTTGAATTAGACCAATCAAACCGTGTTTTTTTTTCAAATGCAAATACTAAAATAACAAACGACCAAGGAGCATTTGCTAAATTTTTATTTGGTGATTTAATTTCTGCAAAAGAAGGAAATCAATTTGCTTTATTACAAGATAATTATAGATATAATTTATATTAATTAAATAATAATAATTATAGTTTGATTTCATAATTATTAAATTTTCAATATTTTTTTGATATTTTAAAATATTTTTTAGATAATTTATTAATTATATTATTATTTTAATTATTAAAAAATAATAATATATAATATAAATTATGAGTTATGTATCTGATTTTACATTTAACAATATTTCAAGATTAGGAAATGATGAATGTTGTATAGACCAAAATTCTATTCAAAATACAATTGCTTCATCTTATATGCTTCAAAATTATTTTATAACAGATTCAACAATGAAAAATCCAATAAATTTAGCAACATCACAACCTTGTATTAATTATAAAGGTTGTCAAAATATGTCTGCTGGTGGTTCAAATATTGATGATAGTTCAAAATTATTAATTGGAACAATTCAAACTCATCCAAAATGCCATATTTCATTATTCCAACGACCTTTTGCAACTGTTCCATATTTAGGAAGAGGAACAGTTTGTCCTATATTAGAAAGTCAATTATTACAAGGTGATTTATTAACAAATAAAAAAAGTATATCTCAATTAAGTGAAAAAAATTATTCAAATTATAAAAATACTCCTTTATTGCCGAGTATAAAAAATACAATTACAAATCCTGAAAAATGTGTCGAAGAAGCAGCACATCCAAATTTTATTCGTGGTGGAATGCCAAGTCGTGAATTAACGCGTGATAAAAATCAATAAAAATAAAAATAAAAATAAAAATAAAAATAAAATTTAATAAATTAAATAATAAATTAATAAAATAATTAATAAATAATTAATAAAATAATTAATAAATAATTAAATAATGATAAATAATGGATAAATTTAATAAATATATAAAAATAGAATGAAACATAAACATAAAATAAATAATTGTATATGGATTATATTGAAAATTTAAAATATATTTATGATTATAAATTAACATATAAAAAAGAATGTCAAGAAGAAGAATATAATGTTAATAATGAAAATGATGATGATGATGATGATGATGATGATGATGATAAATATCAAAATGATTTATTGAATGTATTTAATAATTTAAAAGAATATGATCCAGTAATTATCGATAAAATAATTTTAAATGTTTATCAAATTTTTATGAAAAATGATAGAATGAAAAATATATTAAAAATAATAGCGAATCAACAAATGAGTGAAGAATTAGATTTAGGTTGTGTTTTATTATTTTCTTATGATTATTTTTATTTAACTCATCAATTTCTTAAAACTTATTTTATTGAAAATATTTATGATGAAAATATAATTATTAAATTAGAAAAAAAAATAATAAAATAATAAAAAATCTATATATATAAATAAACAATGGCAAGCACTCGTAATTTAAATACAATTGGTAATTATTGTTTAGAAGAAAAAACTTATTCAAAAAGTCAAAATTATACAACTTATAAATTTTCACAATATGGTGAAGCATTTGACAATAAACTTCCAGGATTAGGATTATTACCCGGTCAAATACCAGGAAATGTATTATCAAATAATACAGCAGATATTGAATCTTTTTTATTTGGTATTGGTTCAACAAATTTAATAAAACCAAAAGAATGTTTAGTTCCTGAATTAAAAAATTTACAAACATTAAATATTTATAAAAAACCTGATATTTATTTACCTGAACCTTTGATTGTTTCTAAACAAAATAGACCTTATCCTCGTCCGTAAAAAAAATGATTTAAACATAAATTCTCATTTTTTATAACTTTTTATTTTTTATAAATTTTTATTTTTTATAAATTTTTATTTTTTAAAACTTTTTATTTTTTATAACTTTTTATTTTTTATAACTTTTTATTTTTTATAAATTTTTATTTTTTATAACTTTTTATTTTTTATAAATTTTTATTTTTTATAACTTTTTATTTTTCATAAATTTTTATTTTTATAACTTTTTATTTTTTATAACTTTTTATTTTTTATAAATTTTTATTTTTTATAAATTTTTATTTTTTAAAACTTTTTATTTTTTATAACTTTTTATTTTTTTTAAAAATCTAACTCATAATCATAAATATCATAATGATTTTCTGTTTCTGAGTCTGTTTCTGGGTCTGAGTCTGAATCTGTGAAATTATAATATCTCCTTTTTTTATTATATTTTTTAAGAAATAATTCATTAAAAATCCATTCTTTGAAGGTAATTGTTGGAAAAGAAATAAATAAAGTATCGTTTATTGGAAAAAATGTTGTATATTCAATAATTTCTTCTTCGATTTCTTGTCTTATTCTCTTATTTATCATAAAAAATGAATTATTCATATTTGTAGTATTAAATAAGTTTATTTTATTTTTCATAAAATGATAAGAAGGTGTTTCTTGATAATTATATGTCATTATTTTATTTATTATATCTTGCGGAAGATTTTGAAAAATATTTGCATTTGTTGAAGAAGCGTTAAAAGTCATTTGAAACATTTGTATTTTATTTTAGTTTATAAAAATGAATTAAAAAATAATTCATTTTTTTTTCTTTTTTTACTTGAAAAAATAAACTAAAAAAATTTAAATAAGGTAAAAAAGAAACAAATATTATATTTATGTAATATAAATGCCACCAAGAAAAAGCAATAATTATAAAATATTAGAACAAGGATGTAATTGTAAATTACCTGAAAATTTAACTAAACAAAATTATAATAATAATTATAATAAACCAAAAAAAGTTTTAATATCAAATAGAATACAATCACAAAATAAAACAGGAGGCGGAACAATTAGTTATGGTAATTTTGGGAATTTATTAAATGGAAAACAAATAAATAATGAGATTGTTTCAAATTTAATAAATTTGATAACAAATCAAGAAACAAAAAATAGTAATTATAATAATTACTTGTATGTAAATAATTTAATTAATTCATATTCAGATAATTATTGTGTAAATAATGTTAATAATCAATTAAATAATTCTCAATATGAATATAATCAATTTTATAATAATTATTATCAATTACAAAAATTATTAAGACAACAAAATATATATCAAAATAATTGTATTTTTTTAAAATAAACTATTTCTAAAAAATATATAAAATCTAAATTATATATTTATTATGTCAAGAAGTGCTTCTTCAAGTTATAAAGGTTATACATACCAACGTGCAAGATTACTACATTTAATATTTTGTGAATATTATACCTCAAATGACGAACAATTAAATAATAATATAACATTTTGCGAAGAAAATTTAGAAGACATAGACATTTCTATAACTGATAATAATGGAGATACAGAAATACATTTGTATCAAGAAAAATATTTGAGTGGTGATGAAAATGAAAGTTTTGTTGAAAATAGTGGTTTAACTAAGGTTATAATATCTCATTATAACAATAATGAAGAAATAACTAAAATAAATTATGAAGTTGTATCTTTGTCTGGAACAATTTATTGTAGCAAAAAATTAAACAATTTTTTAAAATTAATCAAAGATGACACAAATAATTATCTTATTGGTAAATTTATTGTTTTAAATTTTTGTAATAGCAAATTATTTTCAAGACAAGAAAATAATGAAGAATTTTTAACAGTTATTAAAAATAATTTAAATATTGAAAACAATATTATTGACGAAAAAATAAAAATTACTGAAAGAGATAAAATTGAAAAAACGAATAGATATAAACTTAACCAATTTTGTTATTATTGTAATGATGAAAACAATATAACAGACCTCATAATTTATTTAAAAAAAATAAATTTTAAAATTATTATAAACAAAACATTTAATGAAATTCATAATGAAACGTTATTTAAATTAAGAAATATATTGCCTAAATTTTTTCAAATGTGTGATAATATGGATAATATGTCTAATGAATATAAAAACTTTTATAGTGAAATTCTATATGGATTATTTGAAATGATAATTGTTAAAAATTTATTTCAAACTAATGACAAAATGACTATTAAACAATTAATAGACACCATAAAAAATAAAATTAATAATAGCATAACAAACGATGATAAATTAACAATAGTAATATATACAATTAAACATTTTATTCGTGAAAAAAAATATGATGAAATAAAATGTAAATTTTTTGAAAATAATTATTTAATAAATTTTATGTTAAATAAAAAAATAACTATAACTAAATTTATATGTAATTTTAATGATCAAGAACAAAATGTTAATATTGATAATAATATTAGAGATATAATAAGAAAAATAATCTATGAAATTTGTTTATTAAAAAAATATGATTTTTTCGATGATGTTAAACTATTAGGATTTTTACATAGAACTCATACAAAAATAAAATTTACTGGATTAAAATACAACTCACTTAAAGAAATAGATAATTTAATATTAAATACATAACATATTTAATTTTCATCTTCTTCAATAATTAATAACTTTTTAGGTTTTACAATTTTAGATTTTTTTACAACCTTTTTAGGTTTAACTTCAATTTCTATTATTTCTTCTTCATCTGCGTTTGAATTTACATCATCTTCTTGACTTGTTGTTTTCTTAATTTGATTAATTTCCTGTCTTGTCAATCCAATTAATTTATAAAATTCATCTTCGGTTATATTCGTAATACCTAACTTACGAATGTCTGGAATATATTTGAATGCTTCATTATCTAAAAAGTCCTGACCATATTTTGTATAATGACATATTATATTTATAATATTAAAATCAAGCATTTTTTTCAATAATTCCAATTTATCACCAACTATATAAAATTTATGATTTCCAGTTAAACTTATTTTTCCATCATCAACAAAAGCACCATTAAAACTTGCTTTATTTGCTATAATTAATTTGCGTTTATTAGCATCTGGATGTGTTTCTGTCGCCTTTTTAACCATAATACCTTCTTTAATAGTGTATGTGTCAATTGCCCACATATCTTCTAATGTATAAATTGAAGGTATTTTAGTTTTTATTCCTGAAGATTTTATAGTTTTTGTGCTATATTCTAATTGTAAATTTCTACTTTCAATAAATGTAATCAATTTGTTAAATATACTATGATATGCTAATGGTATAGAATAATTTTTATCAAGATACTCAACTGATGTAGTTTTTAAACTGCGTCTTTTCAATACAGATGATATTTCTGTTTTATTTTTTTCAATATTGATAACATTTTTTAATATATATAACGAAATTGGTATATCTGCGTTAATCACACCTTTAGATTGAGAATTGTCCCATAATTTTAACCAAATAACATGTCTATCAATGATTTCATTATGAAGTGAATGACTTTTTTTTAACCAACTTAAAGGATGAATAAATGTTAAATATCCCTTGGGTTTTAATAGTCCAAGTGATTTTTTAACAAACTTCGTCCAAATCGTTTCATTTTTTTCACCAAGTTGTTTTCCAGTGTGAGAACGAATTCCACCTCTATTATATGGCGGATTTCCAAGTATTATATCAAAATTTTCAATATTCCATTCAAGATATGTGTTTAATTCCAAAGCATTACCTTCATACAAATTTAAACAATAACTATTATTTACATCAAATATTTGACGGCAAATAAAAACATTTTTCTTATTAAGTTCTGCCATATAAATCATATTTTCTAAAACATGTTTTTTTCTGTCATTATCATCTGGGATTTCTTGTTTTAAACCATCAATTAATCTTAAATATATTGCCACAGAGAAATTACCCATACCACAACCAACAATATCTCCCCATTTAAAATCTTTTTCAGTAAATATACTGTTTCCATTTTCTTTTATATAGTGTTTATCTAAATTATCCAACATTTCAAAAACTAACTCCATTGGCGTAAATACTTCACCATTCTCTTGCTTTTCCTTTTGTTTTGGTTTTAAACAACTATCAATTAATTCTAATAATTCTTTTGGTTTATCTATCAAACTTTGTAAAGACATCTTAAATTGAATTGCTATATTATATATAGAAGAGTTCTTCTTAATATATTTTCCAACAATTTTTTGAATGAACATAATAATATTTTTTTTATTCCACCACACGAAAGATTGGTCATTAAATACTTCTAATAAATTTGGATTTTCTTTAATTGTATTTAATATTTCTGTAAAATCATAATTATTGTCTTGAATTGTTAAAATACAACTTAATGGAATTACAAAAGGCAGTACATCTTTCGTAAAAGATATATTTTGCATATCATCCTTAATAGTATCATCATCATCATCATCCTTATCAATTAAATTGATATCATCCCCATCTTTTTTTTGTTTTGTAATTTCTTTTCCTGTTTGTAATGCTTTGTTATTATCTTCATCAAATTGAACTTTAATATTTACTTTATCATCACCAATAGAACTTGTAAAATATTGATTTATTAATTTTTGGTCTTTTGTTTCTAAATCAATAACATTTTCTTCAATCTTTCTTAAAAGAGTTTTAAGATTATTAATTGGGTCTGTTTTCCAAATATGTAATAATTTTTCAATTAATTTTGTTTTATTTTCTTTATTTTCAAATAAATCACTATCAATATTAATCAAATTATTCTCTACCAAATATTCTATTTTTTGTTCTATATTCAAGTCTTTTTTATAAACATTGTAATCCAACATTGTATTAAGAACTCTTGAAATATTCAAATCAACTACAAACCCAATTTTCTTTACACCATTATTAATTAAAACATTATCATTACTATTTATAGTTTCAGTCATACAACGATACATCATTTGTAATATTTTATCACTTGATAATACATCATTAAATAAGAATACTATATCAACAAATGGTAATGTAATTCCTAATGTTAATTGGTTTCCTGCCAATAGAATTAATCCTGATTTTCCTTCTTCTTTTGCTTTTAGTTCTTTATTTTTAATTTCTTCTTTAATGTCTTTTAATTTGAAATCTTTTTTAGAATTAACTATCAAAATTTCATATTGACACAATACACGATTTTTTAACATTCTATCTTTTAAGCATTTACTTACTTTGTCAATTAACATATCTTTTCCAAATGGCAAGAACCACAATTGACTTGTAAAATCTCCATTGTTTAATTTTGTCCTACTATTTTTTGAATTAGATACATATTTAATTCTTTCAAATATAGATTTTTTATCTCTAATTGGGTCTTCATCTTTATCAATATTTCCTTTTCCTGAAATATATTTTAACATATTATCAACCTCTTCAATATAATTAAAATTATTTCCATCTTTTGTAGTTGATAATAAAGTTCCATTTGAAAATCCATAACTTGTATCTTGAATTCGTTCTTTTATCATTTCATATCGTTTTCTATCCATCATATTTGTAATTATATGTAAGTCTGGCATTTTGTCATAAACACTCAAAAGACGCTCTTGATTATCTTTTGTTATAAACAATAAAACATCTTCTCCGTGTTTCTCAAATAAACCATCAATATCACGCTTTTTACACATTTGTTCGTCTTCAATATCCCAATATAATTGACAATCTTCTGGTATAGTCCATTCATTCAAAGGTTTTGCATATGTTGCGGTTAAATATAATTTGAAAGTTTTTGATGAAGAATATGATTGTAATATATTTTTTGACATTTGTGTTGTTCCGTGAAAATGATTTTCGTCAAATACAATACCATCTAAATTTAAATCTTTGATGGAATTAATTTTTTTTTCAAAAACATAATCATCTAAAAGTTGCTTACTTACAATAATAATATTATTCGTTTGTAATGTCATACCAATAAAATCACTTCCTTTCTTTATTTCAATAATATTAATGCCAATAAAATCCCTAAATTTATGAAATAAATCATCTGTAAATTGTGATAATGTTTCAGTTGGTGCAGGTGTGATAATTAATGCGTTTAATTTATTATATTTTTTGTAGTATTTTACAAACAACCCACCAACACAATAAGTTTTTCCAGACCTTGCCTTTGCTCCAAGTAATAAATCTTTTTCTCCTTCATTAATTTTTTCTAACAATTGATATGTAATTAAATCTTGATGAAAACGAAGTTCTAATGATACTTTTGTGTTATAAAATTTATCATTAACTTTATCAATTAAAACATCTTGCATAGATTTTTTCAAATTTTGAAAACACAACTCTAAATAATCAATTCCAATAATTTCTGTTATATCATCTTTCAAGTGCTTATTTGTTTCTTCACTTAAATTAATTAATTGTTGAACCTTTTGTTTATTATTAACGAATAAATATATTTTATATTTTTTATATTTGTGATTGTTTTTTAGAATAGCAGAGTGTATATCCTGAACTTCATAATATTTTATATCATTATTACTATCATCAAAACAAAACTTACAAGATATAAATATGTATTCTCCTGTATTTTTATGTTGTAAAGTAATATCGCTTGACCCACTTTTTGAAGATGTTAATTTTTTTAGATATTGTTTTAAGTCATCAACCTTCTTTAATTTACAAGTATTTATATTTCCTTCATAATGTTCGTAATTATCATTAGTAAATGCTGAACAAAAACCAAATCTAATAATAATGTTTGATATAATTTCAAACATTTTACCACGTTTAGATTGATTTTTAACTGATAATAAAAGTTCTTCAAGTGATGAAACTTCCTTTATACGCTCAAATAATTCAATTCCGTTCATTTGTAAGTATTATATATTGTATTGTATTTATTATTTAATAATAATCATTTTTATTATTAAATATAATATTTTTTATGTTGAAAGTTTTATATTATTTAATTACTTGTTTTTCTTTGCACATTAATATTATGTAGTAATATTTAACCATTATATTTTATTATTTTATTATTTTTTTACAATTTTAACAAAATGATAAAAAACATTTATAATAATAATATTATCTTCTTTATATAAAGTATGAAATATATAAAGAATTCAGATAATCAATATGTAATTAAAGGAGAAACATATAAAAAATTAGTAGGATCAAGAGCAGAAGTATTTCATAATACTGCGTTTAAAACATCAGGAGGATTAACAAGAAAAGATTTGCATCAAAATAAAAGTGAAAGAATAGTTTCATTAAAAAAGCATAAAGATTCAACAAAAAATAATAGATTAATAAAATATGGTTTTGGATATAAAAAAGGAAAATTTGGTTATGTAAAAATAAATAAAACAAGGAAAAATAAAAAATATAATAATTATTTATGATAGTGAAGTTGATTATATTTATGAATATAACCAATGAATAGAAATAAAATTATCATATTCAATATATTTTTCTAATTTATAAAAAATATATCTTTCAAAATAATTTTTACTGGAAGTAAATTTATTTAATAAATTATAATATTTAATATAAAATAAATATATATCATCAATAATAATCGATTCTATTTTATGTTTATTTTTAATTTTATAAATATTTAATATCAAATCAATATCTTTATTTTTATCCCATAAAGTTGAATAAATATTAATAAAATATTTATTATCAATAATTGAAATATCTTTAAAATAATGACGTATAATTTTTAAAATATCATTTTCATTAATTGTATTGTTAGTTGTTAAATTTATATCTCCATTTTCTTTCCACCATTTTTTATATAATACATAAATTTCATTAATTTCAATTTCATAAGTAAAATCATTTATATTGGGAGAATAAATAATTGTATTGTTCCAAAATAATAAAAAATTTTTAATGATGGGTAAATAATGACTTGTTATGTTATAAAATATATCATTTTCAATATTATAGTTTATTTTTAAAATTAATTTATCTTTTAACGTTTTCAAATACATAATATTTGGATAATTATTTTTATTTAAAAATTTTTTCCATATAAAAATAATATCTTTCCAATGAATATATAAATTATTATCAGTATTTAATTTTATTTCATTGTTAGTTATATTGCAATTATCTTTGTCAGTTTCAATATATTCTAAACATTCATTTATGAAAAAATTAATAATATCATTTTCATTTTTATTTGATAAAAAAAGAGTATAATTTTTAAAATCATTATCCACATAATCATAATTAATAAAATTATCAGAATCAATAAATCTAGTTGAATAATGATTTGCAACACATATAAAATTTAAAGCATTTTCTTTAAAAAATTTTAAAGAATTATAATTTTTATTATTATTATTATTATTATTTATATGAATTAAACGACAATGATTGTAATTATATTTTTTATTATATTTATTGACAAATTTATTTGTGATATTAATACTTGTATCACAAATATAATGATTAATGATATTTTGAATATCTTTTAAAATATGAATTTGATTATTAATTAAATAAATTAAGTTTTTATTTTTTTTTAAAATGATATCTCCAATAATAGTTAAAAAATATTTTGTTTCATACTTACTGTTAAAAAAACAAGAAACAAATTTTAATATTTTTTGTATAGTATATGTTTCAGGTATAGAATAATAAAGATTTCTTTTTTCTTTTATTTGATTAATAATATGAAGTTTTGCTTTATGTTTTATTTTTTTTAAAGTTTCATCATTTGATTTTGTTAATTCAACGAGAATTTTATAATGTAGGTCATCTTCTTTTATCAAAGAATAATTTTTACAATCATATATATAAAAACAGTTTGTTGTTGGCAAATAATAAAATTTATTATGGTGTAAAAATATATTTGTGAAAAAATCTTCTTCTTTTGATATTGTGTTTGTTAAAGTATTTATTTTATTTTGTTTTGATTTTAATAATAATAAATTAGGTAAATCAATATTCAAATGATCATATAAATAATGAATAATATAATTATCATTTTTATATAAATTATACAATTGAAAAATTTTATCTAAAAGAAGAGTTTTTAATGTTTTTTCATTTGTTTTTTCATTTATTTTTTCATTTATTTTTTCATTTATTTTTTCATTTATTTTTTCATTTATTTTTTCATTTATTTTTTCATTAACAAAAAAATCTTGTGGTTTTATTGTTAAATTTTCATTATTTTTTTCATTTAAGTTCATAATTTTATATTTTAGTATATAATATTTATATTATTTAAAAAGTATTAATATTTAAAAAAGATTTATATAATAATATAAAATTATGAATGAAACAAATGATGATGATTTCGTTTTAAAAATAGTAACTATTCAAATTGTTCCATTTCGAACTTTAATGGTTGCTTTAAAAGATATTTTAATAGAAACAAATATTACTTTTCAACCGGATGGAATGAGAATTATAAATATGGATAAAAGTCATACTATTTTAATTAACTTAAAATTACCTTCAATTAATTTTCAAAAATATATTTGCAATAAAGAAAAAATCATTATCGGTGTTAATATGTTTCATTTATTTAAACTTATCAATTCAATTGACAATGACGATACATTAACAATATATATTGAAAAATCCGATTATGTTGATGGTGTTGTTTCTCATCTTGGTTTAAAATTTGAGAATGGAGATATTAAACAATGTAAAACTCAAAAATTGCGTTTAATAGAACCTGAAACAGAAGAATTAGAATATCCGGATGTTAAATTTTCATCAATTATAAATTTACCTTCATCTGATTTTCAAAAAATTATTCGTGATTTATCGTGCATTTCTGATACTGTTGAAATTAAATCGGTTGGTAATGAATTAATATTTAAATGTGTGGGTCAATTTGCTTCTGCTGAAATTCACCGGGTTGAAAGTGAAGCATCAATGGAATATATCGTTAAACAGGATAATACTAAAATTATTTCAGGAGAATTTTCATTGAAAAATTTAAATTATTTTATTAAATGTACGAATTTATGTTCTGTTGTAGAATTATATTTGGAAAATGATTTACCAATGGTTTGTTCTTATAATGTTGCTTCATTGGGAAAAATACATCTTTGTTTAGCGAATCTTCCTTCTTCATCAACACTTTAATTGTAGCGAAGCGATAAAATATTTTTAGTAATTTTCAATCATTGTTGAATTATGTTCCGCTAAAAAACAATCAAATAATTCGGGATTATCATAATAAATAGAATACCATAGATTAACTTCCCAAGTTAATCTATTTTTATTTTGTATTTGATATAAACATTTTTCTTTCATTTTATCTGCAAAAATTAAAAGAATATCACTTGAACCTCCAAAAATACCGCCTAAAAAAAACCATATAACATCATCATAAATATTTCTATTAATAAAATAATCTTCGAAAAAATAACATAATTCATCATTTATCATATTTACTTTATCTTTTTGCAAAAAATCATTTAATAAATATCCATTTGCAATTCTTATTTTGTCATATTTTTTTGAAATTAATGAATGAATAATTAAATTAAATGTTTCTTGATTTTTTTCAAAAATATGATAAATACCAAAATCTAACCAAACAAATTGGTTTGTTGAAAAACAATTTTTATTAATTGCAATTTTCATCCATTCTGTTTTATAACATTGAACCATAAAATATTTAATTGTATTTTTATTTGGATTAGGTAAATTTTGAATTGGATTTATTGAATTATACTTTTCTAAATCATCTAAATAACGATAATAATACATATCCTTTTTTTCAAAAAATATAAATTCACATTGTGAATATGTATGATTTATAAAATAAGTATCATAAGTATTTTTTTCGATAAAAATAATTTTTGGAATATCATTTATTTCTAATATTTTTTTACCGTAATTAATATACGTATCTATATTTTTATCATTATTAATATCGGTCAAAAATCCTGAAATAATTGTTGTTGTTGTTTTTGACATTTTTTATTTAATAATAATTTATTTTTATATTATTATTAAAAGATTAATTATTATTAAGAGATTGCATTTATTGTTTAAACATTGCATTTATTGTTTAAACATTGCATTTATTGTTTAAACATTGCATTTATTGTTTAAACATTGCATTTATTGTTTAAACATTGCATTTATTGTTTAAACATTGCATTTATTACACCTTTTAACATTTCAAACGCCGATTATTTAGGTAATTTATTTTATTATAAATCTTTATCTATAATTGTTAAATCTCATAATAAATATACATATATATTATGAAATATCTTTTTATTGATATACGTAAAAGTGATGAAGTTTATTCTAGACATTTTGACCAATCACAAGAATATAGTTTTTATAACATTCCGATGAATATGATAAGATTTAATGCCAAGACAATTATTAACCATTTAGAATATGTTGATGAAATATATATTGTATGCCAATCCGCAAGTAGGTCTCAGTTTATTAAAAATAAATATTTTAATAATGACAAAAGAATTAAAGTGAGTGAAAAACTTCAGTTTTCTAATTTAAAATATGGTTTAAATAATATTTCTTTAAATGAAAATACTAATATAAGAATAAATATTATTGGAAGTAATTCATTTAATTTTTATAGTGTTATGAGAATTATTCAGACAATAATGGGGATAATAATGCTATCAGTGGGAATATACATTTATATACAATTAGGTAAAGAAAAATTATTAAAGAAAATTAATATTTTACCATTAATTGTTTTAGCCTTATTTGGTAGCATGGCTATTTATAATGGATTAACTTCAACTTGCTCGATATCTATCTTACTTGAAGACTATTTAAATTAAATAATCGGCGTTTTAAATGTTAAAGGTGTAAAAACAAAAAATAGAAATTCAAAACTTTTTAATTTGTATATTTTAAAATTTCTTCAATATAATTTTTGGAATATACCGAAATATTGGTTGTTGAATCGTGTTGACTATTTGTTATAAGAACTTTTTTCTGCTCAACAATTATTCCTAATGAATATTCAATACAAACATTAATAAATTTAAATGGTGCAGTATATCTTAATAATTTCATATTTTCGTCAAATACACATATTAAATGATAATAATGTCTTGGTGATTCACTTGAACTAACTAAATGGACGATAAACCATATTTCATCATTATAAGAATAACCACAAGAAGAACCACGAATATATTTAAATAAAAGAGGCATATCTATGCTATTTATGCAAATAATACAATTTTTTTCTGTATTTATTTTACATAATCTTAATGGGTTCCAAGAATAAATCATATGAATTTCATTTTTATAATTACAATAAACCCAATTTTTTTCACATCCATTATTTGAAAATAAAGAAACTAATTCATTGGGTTTTAAATAATCATTTGTAATATCATAATCTCCATACATAATTCCAATATTATTGTTTTGATGAAGTCCTACACCAACAAAAACAATTTTATTTTTTTCTTTATCCAAAAATAAACGAACATCTTCAACACCACCATATTGTCTTCCATCATGAAATATTTCATTAAATAATTTTCTTTCAATAACATCAAAATTTCTATCTAAACTAACATATTCATTGATAGTTAAAATATAATTATCATATTTATATGACTTATAATCATTAATAAGTTCATAATTAACATACCGAATATTCATGAAATAACCATTTGAACCGTTTTGAATAATACTTGAAGAAGAAGAAGTAAAATCATAAAATTTACCGTTAATTTTATGTTTTATTTTATTATTGAAATTATAAGTTATATTTGGAACTTTTAAAACATTATTATAGAATTTCATATTTATTAATAAATTATTAATATTATTTCCATCATAACAATTATTAAATATTGTTATAATTTCATTATTTATGTTTTTTATATTTAAATAATAAGCAATAATTGAATATTCGTATTCTAAAAGATATGTATACACATCACTTTCTAAAAATAAAAATCCATCTTTATATAATTCTCCATTTTTATGTTTTTTAAGAGTTTCTAAAATCATTATAAAAAAATTATAGGCAATTTTATTTTTTCCATTATTACGATAATAATTAATTATTTTATACATACTTTCCAATCTATCATTATGATGATTAAATCCTTCTAACCAAGAATATATTGCATTCCCATAATCTTTCTTTTTTTCATAACAACACCCCATACGATAATAACTATAAAAAATTTCTTCAACCCATCCTCCAATTTGAATACGTTTTTTATAAGTTTCAATTGCTTTATCATTTTGATTTGTATCAAAATAAGTATTACCTAAATAAAATAAACTTCTATCATGATTTGGGTCAATAATCAAATAATCAGTTAATAATTTAATATCTCTTTCATATTTATCTTTTTTACAACAACCATCACCAATATCATTAATAAAAAAAATTTCTTTATCAATAATAACTTTTTTATAATTATCAGGAACATTTAAAAATTCGTGAGTTACTCCAAAATAACGAAAATCAGTATTATTTCTAATAATACGAACATTTTGATAATAAAAAGTTAAATTACCTTGAAATAATAAAAAAGCATCACCTGTTGATAAAAAATTTTTATTAAAATTTTTTAATATAGGTTGCATATCGGCATCCAATAATAATAAAAAATCAGACATTCCCAATGCACTTTTTAAAGCAAAATTACGATTGTATTCAAAATTTTTAAAAGGTTCTTTTACTATTTTTCCATTTATATGTTTTTCTTTAAAAAAAGAAGTAATAATTTCGCAAGTATCATCAGTTGAACCTGTATCACAAATGCAATAACTATCCAATAATATATAAACCGATTCTAAAAGACGACGAATAATTTTACTTTCATTTTTTACAATCATATTTAAACATACAGTTGGTATAGTTTCATTTTTTATACTCATTATTTAAAATTTTATTTAAATAATATTTAAATTATTTTTTAATTTATATTAAATATTTTATAAAAAACATTAAATAAAGATGAATAAAACAAATTAAAATAATAAAAAATATAATTATTATATAATGGCAAATACTCGATTTAATTATGATGTTTGCAGAACAATAAAAAAAAATCAAGAATCAACTGATGTTGGAAGATATGTTTTAGATGTTCCGGGTAATGGTTTAAATCCATCATATATTGAAGATCCACAAATAAGACTGCAAAAATGGGGAGCTAATTTATATACAAATTCTGTGAGTTTAGAAAGCGAACTTATTGGATTAAATAAAAATATTTCACGATATACAAATTGTTTTGAAAAAGAAAATTATAATAAAAATAATAATTTTACATATAATCAAATTAAATATCCTGAAACAAAAAATTTAACAACAAATCAAAGTAGAACTACACTTCCAGCTTGGTTATTTAGAGATTTACCGCAAAATGATTTTTATTATTTACCTTTAAATCCCCAAGAAAATATTTGTTTACCATTTCAAACCAATTTATCAACACGTATTTTAGAAAAAGATTATTTTGTTCCTAAAATTGAATGCATTGGAGATGGAAATAATTCGTCTATACTTGTTTCAAGTAAACCTTATGATAGTAAATAATAATAATAATAATCATTTGTTTAAAATTGTTTAATTAAAGAATAAAAAAGAATAAAAAAAAGAATAAAAAATTATTATATATAAGATAAATATAAATGGAATTAGCAATCCCTGTTTTAGTTCTCGGAAGTTTATATATAATATCAAATAAAAATAAAACAAAAGAAAATATGATTTTAAAATCATCATCAAATATTGATAATAAAAATTTAAAAAAAGAAAATTATGAAAATATGGGAAAATCTCCCAATTATTTACCAAATAATATATCAGCCATAAAAAATTTTCCAACAACAAACGAAAAAGATTTAGTGAATAATGTAAATCATTATTCCAATCCAAATACTGCAACAGATAAATATTTTAATCAAAATATATATGAAAATTCAAATAATGAAGGAGTTCAAGTCGGTCAAAATATACAAAGTATATATTCATTAACCGGTAATTATTTAAATTCCAGTGAATTTAAACATAATAATATGAAACCTTTTTATGGAGCAAAAATAAAAGGACAAATTTATCATAATAATATGGCAGAAACATTTCTTGATAATATGGTCGGTAGTGGGTCTCAAACAATAAAAAAAATAGAACAACCTAATTTATTTAAACCCGAAAAAAACGTTCAATTTACAAATGGAGTACCAAATCAAAGTGATTTTTTTCAGTCCAGACAAGTTCCTGCAACAAGAAATAATATCGTTAAACCTTTTGAATCAATCCATGTTGGTCCTGGATTAAATAAAGGTTATGGAAAAGAAGGAAGTAATGGATTTAATTCAGGTTTAGAAGCAAGAGATTTATGGATTGATAAAAATGTTGATGAATTAAGAATAAAAACAAATCCAAAACAAGAATATTCACAATTAGGATTGGAAGGTCCAGCACAAAGTTCAATTAAACAATTAGGAAGTATCGGAAAAGTTGAAAAATATTCTCCTGATGGATTTTTTATTAATACACAAGATAGATGGTTAACAACAACAGGAGCAGAAAAAGCGGGACAAATGATTCCTGAATATATTGTTAATGATAATAATCGTAATCAAACAACAACCAATTATCAAGGTGTTGCTTCTGCAGCACATAAAAATGGAACATATTATAATGGAAATTTTGAAAATCCAAAACGTAATGAATTACCTACAAAAGATATTACAATTTCAAATGCAAGTGGAAGAGCACCTTTACATACACAAAATAATATTTCATCTTTTGAAAATTTAAAAAATAATCGTTCTTGTAATAATCAACCAGACACTTTCAGAAGTAATTTTTCATCCGCAATTGGTGCTATTACATCACCATTATTAGATATATTAAGACCAACAAAAAAAGAAGAATTATGTAATGGTGTAACCGTTTATGGTGATGGTGGGTCTTTAATTACACAAAATTATGTTATAAATCTTAAAAATACACCAAAAACAACAAATAAAGAAACAACATTATTTACCCCTCACGGTAATGTTGGAAATCAAGTTGAATCAAGTTATGTTAATACAAATCGTCCAATACATAATCAACGAGACACAACAACTGAACCCGGTAATTGGGGTGGAATCGGTGGAATAAGTAATAATTACGGTTCTCTTAATGAAGAAGCATATAAAAATCAAATAAATAATGATAAAAAAGAAACAATGTCTTGGACGAATCAAGGAAATATGAATTTATTTAATAATAAAGTTAATTTTAATCTTTCTAAACAGGATACTTGCAATAAAAATGTAAATAGAACACAAGCACCTAAAAATATTATAAGTAGTTCCCAATCAATTGAAACTTATGGAAAAATAAATATGCCTCAAACTTATAAAAATATTGGCTGTTCTAGAATTGAACCTGAAATATTAAATGCGTTTCGTTCAAATCCATATACATTTTCATTAACAAATACTGCCTAAAATATATTATTCCTTTTTATGATTTTGTTTATTATTGATTATGATTTTGTTTATTATTGACTATTATTTTATATTAAATATATTAATTAATATAAAATAAATAATGTTAAATATTCATACGGAAATTAAAGAAAAATTAAATTATTTTCATAAAATTCATAAAATACCAAATATTATTTTTCATGGTCCTTCCGGATGTGGAAAAAAAACAATTATTTTTGATTTTATAGATAAAATTTATGAAAATATTAAAGAAAAAAAAAAAGATTATGTTTTTATAGTTAATTGTTCCCACGGTAAAGGAATAAAATTTATTCGTGATCACATTAAATTTTTTGCAAAAAAACATATTTATTTTAATAATGGAGATATATTTAAATCAATCGTTTTATTAAATGCAGATAAATTAACTATTGATGCACAATCAGCTTTGAGAAGATGTATTGAAATATTTTGTCATAATACTCGTTTTTTTATTATTGTTGAAAATAAACAAAAATTATTAAAACCAATATTATCTCGTTTTTGTGAAATATATGTTCCTGAATGCATTATTGATAATAAACATATAAATTTAAATGCATATAACTCATCTTGTATTGATACAAATGAAATTATACAAAATAAAAGAATTGAAATATTAAAAAAAGAACTAAATAAAATACTTCAATTATCAAAAATTTCAAATATTCAACCTAATTATTTAATTGAATTATCAACTTTTTTTTATGAAAAAGCATATTCCGGTTTAGACTTTATTTATCTTTTAGAAAATACGAATAAATTTAAATTATCTCTTCAAGAAAAATATAACTTTTTGTTGAGTTTTAATTTATTTAAAAAAGAAGTTAGAAATGAAAAATTAATAATTTTATTTATTCTTAATTTTATCTTTTCGACAAAAGATTATTTATTGAATAATATATTATCTTTTTGAATTTTTTAATTAAATTATTTTCTTCTGAATATTAATCCAAATTTATTTTTTATTTGATGTTTTTGTTGTTGTAATTGTATCTGTGGTTGTGGTTGTATCTGTGGTTGTGGTTGTATCTGTGGTTGTGGTTGTGTCTGTGGTTGTGGTTGTGGTTGTGGTTGTTGTATTGGATTAAGTTTTAATGAATTATTTGTCGTTATATTTTTTATTTTTAAAATATTTCTTCTTCTAATATTAATCATTTCATCATTATCTTCTTGTTTTTTATTTAATAAATTGATATTTTTAAATAACTCATTTTCATTTTTTGTTTTTAGCATATTATAATTTGTATTATTATTTTTTATTTCTTCATCCACTTTTATTTCTTGTATTTTTCTTTAAACTTTTATTTCTTGTATTTCTTCTTCAACTTTTATTCTTGTATTTCTTCTTCAACTTTTATTTCTTGTATTTCTTCTTCAACTTTTATTTCTTGTATTTCTTCTTCAACTTTTATTTCTTGTATTTCTTCTTC
>Ga0247839_1002512_pt1 | contig 27320 bp, 26 predicted proteins | sample LaCruzMarch2015__6_FD_192405 | JGI IMG/M metagenome (GOLD analysis project Ga0247839, IMG submission 192405) | Freshwater microbial communities from meromictic Lake La Cruz, Castile-La Mancha, Spain - LaCruzMarch2015_16m | ecosystem: Environmental > Aquatic > Freshwater > Lake | place: Spain... | reverse complement strand
TAGAGTTTTCTCATTCCTTGCGTCAACTGGCATGACTATAATATGGAGCTTTTTGAGTTTTGGGTAGAGAAATTTTTGGTTCCAAAATTGGTGCCAGGCCAGATTGTGATTATGGATAACGCAAGTTTCCATAAATCAGAAAAAATGAAGAGATTAATAATTAATGCCAAATGTAGCGTTTTATACTTACCCCCATATTCGCCGGCATTAAATCCAATCGAGAAATTTTGGGCGAATTCAAAGAGATTTGTTGCGCGAATAATGGTGAATTTCGAAAAATTGAGCGAGGCTGTGGACTGCGCTTTCCGCTCGCTATCCCAACTGGCATGACTATAAAACGACGATTTAAGTTGGATAGCATCGTATATGACACTTGCTAAAGTCAGAGCAGAGGCCCTCATGAAGGCCATAGCATTCAATCTGCTAAAGGCAGCTAGAATGTTGGAGGTGTAATCGAAATAATGAAAAATGGTGACAAAATAAAGCAAAATACAAATATAAAACAAAACAAATAATGATTTTTTAGGACAGAACAAACACGTTAACTGCCTTAGACGTGAAAATATACAATAAATCATCTTAAAACGTTATTATTCAGAAGTCTTATCAATTTCATGAACTCATCGACAAAATAAAGCAACTCCATTAAATTCTTCTTCCTCTCACCTGGCTACTACTCTTAATCCAGAATTGACGTTTATTGCAATTTTTGGTCAGCGAAAGGAAAAAACTGATTAACAAGGATCGATAAGTCTTTATGTAAAACTTTTAATTGGTCAGGATATCTATTTTTTAATGCGCTTATAAATTCCTTATCTGGGGATGTATTTTGCTCCATCTCTTTTGCTGTAATTTTCTGCATTTGAGGAATTTCCACCGATTGGTTACTGGTTTCAACTCGCTTTGCTTGTTGCTGTTGTTGATACTTGTTTTTACATGCTCGATACACTCTCCACATCGTAGGAATTTCAAAGAACGCTATCCTATATAGTAAGTTGGACAAGATTTCCGCGGCAGGCTTCTGTTCTGGCGGTAGATTGGCGTTCTGATTCCTCCCCGTCATCACCGATCCAAATTGTGGGTATACAGTCATACAAGCATATCCAATGCCTGCCCACATTATTCCTAGCTTTACTAAATCTCCGAAATTATCTGATATTCCGCCGGTCAATGCTTTTACACCATTGCAAATAGCGGAAGTTACTTTCCATCTAGAATCTTGCTTAAGTTCTATTTTCTTGTCCGTGTGTTTTTTCTGCGCTAACTGCATGGCTTCATTTAGGTCAGCTATATCTGAGGGGTTTGCTTTCAGGGTATTTGCTAAGGCTTGCGCCATGGCCTCATTAGACCTTGATCCTTCCGTAATAAATAATTCTAAGGCCCTTCCGGATCTTTCTAGGGCAGTTCCTATGACCCCGCTTTCGATAGCATTGGAGTGTTTTCTATTCTTAAGATTTTGATATTCTTCTTCCCAAGTGACTGGTATTTTATAGGTATCTGGTACCGGCGCAGTGAGGTTGCAGTTTTTCGCGCACAAAGTCCGCGTTTCCTTTAGCTTCTTTAATTTTGCGTTTATAGGGTCTAGGTATCCCTTATAAAATATCTCTCGATATTCTTTTTTTCTCTCAAGATCATCTTTATCTTTAAATACGTTCACTGGTATCTGCGTTTCTTCAGATTCAAACCAAGAAGATTTATTAGAGAAGTACTTAAAGGCTCTTAGTTTCAATCCTTCGAGCTCCATCATCGCGCGCTGGATATCTGCCAGATACTCAACGGGAGTGGTTCCCTCTTTTTTTATCCCGCTGGTTATGGTCTTAATCATGTTTCGTGCGAATCGCTCTAATTTACTTGTATCATGCTGCCCATTCAATGGCACCGTCGCTGTCTTGATAGCGTCTTCTAACCGCTGGTCGCGCCCAATTATGCCTTTTTTCCCTTCTTTCCCTTCTTTCTTGTCCTCATGCATTTGGTATTCCCCCTTCTATATATTTGGTTTGATAAGGCCACCAACAGATCTATAGTGTAAATCCCGCCCTCCTATCAGGATAACATAAGCGGCTGTTACCTTCAAGCGATGTTTCTAGGCCGTATCACTCTTTTTGTCATCGTTTTTCTTTACGTCTTCGAACTCAGCATCAACGACTTTGCTATCATCTGCATGGGCTGGTCCTGTGTCTGCGGTTTTCTTTTCGCCATCTTTACCTGGAATCTCATGAGATTCATCGTGACCGTACATGTGTTGTCCGATCTTTACCATCGCATCCGATAAAGTTGTTGTCAGTTTTTTGATCTTTTCTATATCTTCTTCTTGTGCGGCATCTTTAAGCTTAGCAATTGCACCTTCAATCTCGGCTTTATTCTCGGCTGGAATTTTTTCGCCATAGTCCTTGAGGCTTTTTTCTGCGGAATATAAGCTGCTATTTGCGTGATTACGTACCTCGATCAACCCTTTCTTTTTTTCGTCTGCTTCAGCGTTTTCTTCGCCATCCTTAACCATTTGCTTAATTTCGCCCTCACTAAGTCCACCAGAAGATTGGATTGTGATGCGTTGTTCCTTATTGGTCGCCTTATCCTTCGCCGAAACATGCAGGATTCCATTCGCATCTATATCAAAGGTGACCTCTATTTGTGGGGTCCCTCTTAATGATGGGGGGAGTCCTTCCAGATTAAATTGTCCAAGAAATTTGTTGTCTGTCGCCATTTTCCTTTCGCCCTGGAAGACTCTGATTGTTACGGCGGTTTGGTTATCGTCAGCTGTGGAGAATGTTTGGCTTTTTTTCGTAGGAATTGTGGTATTTCGTTCTATCAATGGCGTGAGAACTCCGCCCAAAGTTTCGATTCCGATTGAAAGCGGCGTTACATCAAGTAACACAATATCCTTTACGTCGCCACTTAGGACGGCCCCCTGTATTGCGGCGCCTATTGCAACCACTTCATCTGGATTCACCCCCTTATGTGGTTCTCTGCCGAAGAAGTCTTTTACCACCTGTGTAACTTTCGGCATTCTAGTCATTCCGCCGACAAGCACAACTTCCTGGATCTGAGATGCAGTTAATCCAGCATCTGCAAGAGCTTTTTTGCATGGTTCTATAGTTTTTATAATCAGGTCATCCACAAGACTTTCTAGCTTCGCTCTCGATAATTGTATATGCAGGTGCTTAGGACCTGAGGCATCTGCGGTGATATATGGTAGGTTGATATCTGTTTCCATCGTGCTAGAAAGTTCGATTTTGGCCTTTTCTGCCGCTTCTTTTAAACGCTGTAAAGCCAAGGGGTCTTTTGTTAGGTCGATACCGCTGCTAGTTTTAAACTCGTTACATAGATATGTTAGGATGCGTAGATCGAAATCTTCTCCTCCAAGGAAGGTATCTCCATTTGTAGATTTTACTTCGAATACGCCACCACCTATTTCTAAAACTGAAACATCAAAAGTGCCGCCCCCTAAATCATACACGACTATTGTTTTATCTCCGGCTTTATCCAAGCCATAAGCAAGAGCTGCTGCTGTTGGTTCGTTGATGATGCGTAGTACATCGAGTCCAGCAATCCTTCCAGCATCTTTCGTTGCTTGTCGTTGCGAGTCGTTAAAATAAGCTGGGACAGTAATAACGGCTTTTTCTATTTTTTTGCCTAAGAAACTTTCTGCGGTTTCTTTCATTTTTTGCAAGATCATTGCGCTTATCTGGCTAGGCGGATATTTTTCTTCGGCCGCTTCAACCCAGGCATCTCCATTATCCGCCCTTACGATTTTATAAGGCACTTTTGTGGATAGATCCTTCATTCTCGGATCTGAATGGGAGATACCCATCAATCTTTTTACTGCGTATATAGTATTGTGAGGGTTGGTAACCGATTGTCGTTTTGCTGGCTGTCCTACTAAGCGCTCCTTTTTTGAGGTAAAAGCTACTATCGATGGGGTGGTTCTGGCGCCTTCTGCGTTTTCTATTACCCTAACATCCTTACCATCCATGACAGCGACACAAGAATTTGTCGTGCCCAAATCAATTCCTATTACATTTCCTGTCATATTTTATCGCCTAAATTAATGGATTATCAAATCGAACGTATTAATCTACAACCTATTCACTATATAAGTTTATATGAAGAATCCCGTTATTTTCAATAGGATAAAGTGGATTTATATTCTCGAGATCGTAAGATCAAGGGCGATTTATTTGCGGCCATACCCTTGTGTTTTGACCTAAATACCGTTGATAAGCTGATTTTACGCCCAGTTGAAGAAAACGATTGTGAGGTATTTTAAATACCAGTAAACTCACGCGTCGTGGTGAAAATTTATATACATGAGGTTGTGTCTATGTCTTTGGTTGGTAAAGAGGCTTCGGATTTTGTGACTTCTGCTGTCCTCCCAGACAACAGTATTATAGAAAAGTTCTCTCTACGAGAGAGGGTACGGGGTAAAATGGCCGTTCTGTTTTTTTATCCTCTAGATTTTACTTTTGTGTGTCCGTCAGAAATCATCGCTTTAGACAAAAAAATGTCAGACTTTGATGCTCGTAACACAGAAGTGTATGCGATTAGCGTTGATTCAGTGTTTACACATCACGCCTATAAGGAAACTCTGGTGGATAAAGGTGGCATTGGCAAAGTGAAATTTACGATGTTGTCTGATTTAACAAAAAATATTTCAAGAGCATATGAGGTGCTAACGGATGATGGGGTTGCTTTGCGCGGCACTTTCATCATAGATAAATTGGGTATAATAAGGCATCAGTCTACAAATGATTTACCGTTTGGTAGAAACATAGATGAAATTTTGCGACTTATTGATGCGATCATATTTCAAGCAGAAAATCCTGGCGATGTTTGTCCCGCAAATTGGCGAAAAGGTAGCGCATCCATGAAGGCTACACAAGAAGGGGTTGTTAGTTATTTACAAAAACATGCCGGTGACTTATAGAGGACTTGGGGGGGGTGATCTTTCTAGTTTGAGAAGTGCGGCTTGGCCTTTTCTGTGTCTTGTGATATGCTTTAATTGTGCGGAGGGTTGGTTATATTTAAAGATGAGGGAGGATTATGCCAGAAGGAACGAAGTTATATAAGCAAGAAGGATCATTTGGTTTTGAGAGCAATCTTAAAAACGTGAATTCCGAGTTGCTTGAGCAAGAGATGGATGGCAAGAATCTTAACAGTGTCCTGAAGAAGGATGTGGGGAGTTGGTATTGCCCCGAATTAGTTGAGTTCAATAAAGAGCTACAGAAACACAGTCCATCAACAGAAACTTTATTAAGAATCTTGGGTCAATTCAACGACAGGAAGAAGTCGGTACATTATGGGCAGCAGGACATTTTATCTGCATTTAATAGAATCTCAGACGTAATGGAGTCGGTAACACTCTCGGCGCAACAAGAGGGCTTGTCATCTGATGAAGATATCCAGATTGCAAGAGACTTGTTTATTAAGGGGGCTAACAAGATAGATAAGCTGTTTAGCGAGATGTATAGAGAAAGATTCAAAAAGGACATAGGTAGAACTCCTATTATCTTTAAGGGTAAGGTGTGCCGTAGACTAGAGGACATCACTAATCAGGGCGAGCCTCTTCTTAGCCTCAGCCAGCAAAATTACCTCATGCAGATAGCTCATCAAGGCACCTTAGCAGAGCCTGCTAGACTGTTCGCGCGGCCAGTGGGTAAAGGGGGGGTTATTAGTCTGAATGCTTCAGGGACCTCGATGTTTCTTGAAATGGATGCTGGCGAGCTTTATCTTTCTATGAAGAAGGACCTAATTTATATGGGGCCGTCGGATCAGGCTTTTCCAGATGGGCCTTTGGGGGCCTATGAGGTAAGGTATCGGATACCAAAGGCTCAGGAGTTAAAGCTACAAGATTCGCTGCTATCAATGGCAGATCTACCACCACCACAAGTGACTGCTAAGGTATATCTCACTACAGAACTAAAGGGTCTAGCCCTTACTCCTTCCCAGTCAGCAGAAGATAAGGAGGATTTTTACAAAATTTTGCTAGGAGCTGCAACGCATCAGTTGCTCAGTGCAGAAGAGAGACAGGGCAAACCCAAAGACAAGCAAAAAATTTATCCCGAGATTTTGAGTCAATATCTCGGGAAGGTGTATGAAGGTCAGCCATTGAAAGCCGCCGCACTGACCAGTGTAATAAAGAATCTCAAGAAATTAGAAACAATAAAACAAAATCTTTTTTCAACGGACAAAGACGGAAATCAGTCTTTGGATTTGGAAAGGCTCCATCGGGCTGTATTAGGGGAGGCGGCTTCAAAACTTTGGGATCAAAAAGGAATAAGGGGGGTTATTAAGGAGGTGGAGGAAACAGGGGTAGAGAGAACAGAGGTGGAGAAGCTGCGGGTCTTGACGCTCAGTCTTGTTGTGAAGGCTCAATTAACCAGAGCAGACTCAGGTAATGCGATATATCACAACGAGGAGGTTAGGGATATTGCAGGGCAAATTGCAAAGATGCATATCGAGAATGAAAAAAAAGCAGAGAAGTTCGAGGAGAGTGTCCTTGAGGCTGCGGCACAGAGGCTCGATGAGACCACTTTAAGAGCTAAGATCTCAAGTGCATTATTAGAATACTGGGGGCATAGCAAGTTGAGAAAGGGTGGTCAAAAGATTGTAGACCAACTTGTAGCTGCGCACACAGAAGCAAAAAATGGCGGACCAAGCTTCATGGAGGTCGTTAAGGGGCTCATTAAGCAGTGTCTCTACAAAGTCGGTATTTTTGCAAAGAAGGATTCTAGTGTATTCAATCCACTTCCGAATGTGGAGAAAATCGCAAGAAAAATCGTAGCTAACGAGAAGCTTCAGAAGTCCGATATAGGTCAGAGTTTCCCACATAGCGATCTGCTCAAATAACCGCTAACATACGTTCCATATAAATGGTCTGTTGATATTAGGGGTTTACTATATCTGGGCGATCGTAGGTATCTGCGTTATGCGTTTGGCTTTTTCTGTGTCTTGTGGTATGCTTTAATTATGTGGGGTTTAATAATATATATGTATGAGGGAGGATTATGAAGGAGATGAAGGAGATGAAGGAGATGAAGGAGATGAAGGAGATGAAGGAGATGAAGGAGATGAGGGAGAATGAGATGAGGAAGAATGAGCTGATGGAGAAAAAGAATAAGAGGAAGAAGGAGTTTGCGGAGCTGATGGCGATTTTAGCGCAGGCAGATCGAAAGGTGTCGGAGGAGATCGAGAAGGTGGAGGCAGATCAGTTAAGACAGAAGCATGGTGTCACGGGTAGTGGGCCGATTTCTCCGGATAAGGAAGGGGGTGGAGAGAGATGGTCGATGCGCAAGGAGGCCGTAAAGAGGGCCTTGAAGGAAGGGGACCTGGTGGAGAGAGTGGCCCAGTTTCTGCCTAATGCGGTAGGAGCTGTGCGTAAGGGGACAGACATTGAGATGATTTCTAAGGCTAACTGGCAGAAGCAGGAGCAGAAGCAGGAGCAGAAGCAGGAGCAGAAGCAGGAGCAGAAGCAGAAGCAGAAGGAGGAGCGGCTAGAGGAGCGGCTAGAGGATCTGGCGACCAGATACCTCAATAATAGGGATTATGCGATAAAGGAGTTTTGGCCGAGTTTTGAGCCTGACGTGGATCGGTTCTGTGAGCAGTACAAAGAGGAGAAGAAGTCGGCCGACCTAGAGTCTCTGAAGGAATATTTGAAGGATAAGATCCAGAAGGTTACGATCCCATTTCTAAGAGAGTACCGGTTCTGTGAGTTGGATGATCTGTGCATCCTGCGAGTGGACGTAGCTAATCTGATAGATGAGAGCGCAAAGAAGACGATAAAGAGTATGGAACAAGAAAAGGAGTTTGTGGAGAAGGTATCGCCGAAAGTTACTCAAGTCATGGGTGAGATAAACGCCGCCAGCTCGAGTGCAGAAAAGACGCGAAAGCAAATGGAGTTAAAGGCATTCCTCTACCTAGAGTACTTAACACCAAGAGATGGTGGGTGTGGGACGTATCTTGTTGGGAATAAAAGGTTCTCTCTCAAAGGTGATCTATGGACGTCTCTCCAGACCAAGATTGTCTTTGAGAAAGGAAAGTTTGAGACCCAGGAATTGAAGGTAAGCGATGTGTTGAATGCGCCATCGCCATTTGCCGAGAAGTTGTTGTGTACAATGGATGATCAGCAAGAAAAAGGTCTTAGTGAGATTGTAGGCTTGTCGTCGGAGAAGGGTATGTTGGAGAAGCTTATGGAGATCATTAAGGGGTTGTTTCGCCAATCAGATAGCCTATTCAAGGGTGTTGACCATCTTAAGGAAATAAAGAAAAAGACAAAGGAAAAGAAAAAGACGGAGGAAAAATACGGAGACAGAGGTTTGTAGCATAAATTAGATAGTTCAATGATGAGACGACCACACATACCAGTATTGCTCGATGAGAGCGTAACGATTCTTAATCCGATTGCTGGCGGGGTGTATATAGACGGGACTTTTGGTGCTGGTCAGCACTCAGAAGGTCTCTTGTCGAGAGCGGATTGTGCCTTATATGCGATAGATCGTGACATTGATGCCAAGCAGTATGCGGACCGTCTCGCGGCTTTTTATCCGAATAAGGTTCATTTTTTCCATGGTAAATTTGGCGACTTAAGGGAGTTGGCTGAAGATATCGGCATCGAAGAGGTTGATGGGATCCTGCTGGATCTTGGCGTATCTTCGATGCAACTGGATAATCCCGAGAAGGGGTTTTCCTTCATGAAGGATGGTCCGCTCAAGATGTGCCAGGGTCTTAATAATACTGATGCCGCCGCTATAGTGAATGGATTGGCGAAATCTAAGTTGCAGGAGATTATACATACATTTGGGGAAGAAAGGCATGCCGCCAAGATATCAGAGGCGATCTGTCATGCTAGACATAGGAAACGTATCGAGACAACGCTAGAGCTCGCAAATATTATCAAAGATGCAGTGGGAAGGTTCTATGGCGGCTCTATACACCCCGCCACAAGGACATTTCAAGCTATAAGGATCGCTGTGAACGATGAGTTAGGGGAATTGCAGCGTGGTTTAGATGCGGCGGTAAATCTATTAAAAATTGGCGGTACGTTAGTTGTTATCACGTTTCACTCGCTAGAAGATAGTATCGTTAAAAATAAATTCCAGATTTTAACAAAAAAGATAAAATACAACAAATATAAAGCACCAGATGATTGCTGTGTGGGTAGAGAACATTCTTGCTTAAGTGAAAAAATTGTGTATCCTTCTGCAGAGGAGATTCGGCAAAACAACAGGGCGCGATCTGCAAAATTGCGGGTCATAAGGCGTACGAAGTGAAGTCGCGACGTAAACAAAAAGCGATCAAAGTTCAGTAGATGCGAGTTATCGGCTTAAAACATATTCCTGTTGTGGGCGTTTTTTTCTTAGGAATGTGTGGGTTATTTCTACTGAAATATTATGTGAGATCCAACGTTATGGAGTTGCACAGGGCAGAAATAGAAATAAAAAAGACGCGGGAAAAGATTCAGGTATTGCAGGCGGAGTTGTCATATCTATCAAGGCCAGAGCAAATACGAGCTATTGCTAAGCAATCCCTAAGCCTAAATGTTCTGAAACAAGGAGACATTGTGCAAGATAAAGGATTCGTGAAGCAGAAGTGATCTCAATCATGTATCAAAGGACGTAAAATACAAAATCATGGCACGAGGAAGGCTAAAATATATCGCTCAGAATATTTTGGGGGCCGGCTCCGTAACAGAGCAAGCGTCTCAACGATGGCGGCTTAGGCTCATCCAGATTGCGTTGTTGTTTACTGTTGTTGGTATATTGATAAGATTTGTAGATCTGGCATTTACGAGCAAAGAACAAATTCCAGCGGTATTGCAAATCAAAGAAGAGTTCTCTATTCGCCGTAAGGATATTGTAGATCGAAATGGGGCGTTGTTAGCAACCAATATTCCGTCCGCCTCTCTATATGCCCATCCCCAAAAAATCATTAATTGCAAAGAAACCGCTTCCCAGCTCGCCAATGTTTTAGGTGGGGTCTCTTTGGTTATAGAGATAAAGCTATGTTCCAAACAAAGCTTTATTTGGCTAAAAAGGCATGTTACGCCACAAGAGCAGCAGGCCGTTCATAATTTAGGCATTCCGGGGCTTTATTTCTCTCCTGATGAGCGTAGATTTTATCCGCAGGGGAATCTCTTTTCACATATAATAGGATATGTTGATATTGATAGCAATGGAATTGCGGGGCTGGAAAGATCTTACAATGAGGATGTGCAGTCTAAGATTATAACCACAACACTGGATGTTAACGTACAAGATGTTGTAAGGGAAGAGCTGCAGAGTTCCATCGACACACATAAAGCTTCCGGAGGAAGTGGCATAGTAATGAACGCGAATACAGGCGAAATAGTGGCGATGGTAAGTTTACCGGATTTTGATCCACATCATTTAATAGATAAAAATGCTACGAACATGTTTAATAAGGCGACTCTTGGGGTGCAAGAAATGGGGTCGGTGTTCAAGGTTTTTACCGTGGCGATGGCCTTAGATTCTAATAAAGTTACGCTCAATGATTCTTTCGACGTTTCTAAACCTGTAAAGATAGGTCGATTCACCATACACGATTATAAGGGAAAGGGCGGGAATTTGTTGGTCCATGAAATTTTGATGTACTCCTCAAATTTAGGGGCGCTGCAAATTGCCAAACGAGTTGGGGTTATTGAGCAAAAAGAATATTTCAAGAAGCTTGGTTTCTTTAGCCAGGTTGAGATGGATCTGCCAGAAATCGGTAAACCGATATATCCCCAACGTCAGTGGAACGAAGCAAATTTGATGACTGCAAGTTATGGCCATGGGATAGCCGTATCTCCGCTTCATGTTGTTCAGGCGATGAGTGCGGTTGTAAACGGCGGTTTGTTATCTGTCCCAGTTCTGGTGAAATCAGGGAAAGACGGGCGAAGGAATGTTGATCAGAATGTCGATCATAAAAGTCGGAAAAGAATTTTTAAGGCGCAAACATCAGAGATTATGAAGAAATTGCTTAGGCTGACAGTCAAGGAAGGAAGGGTTCGCAAAGCTAATATTGAAGAATATCTTGTGGGTGGGAAAACTGGGACGCCAGAACTTTTAGTGAATGGGAAATATTCTCATAAGCTAAATACCGCTGTCTTCGTTGGGGCATTTCCTATCGATAAACCAGAATATGTGGTGTTTGTTGCTGTTGAAGACCCAAAGCCAAATGAAATAAATGGGGGATATGCCACTGGTGGTATGATAGCTGCGCCACTTGGAGGGGCCATCATCAGAAGAGTTGGCCCACTTTTGGGGCTGCCACATCAAAATCCTCGGGTGCAGGAAAGCTCTTCGGGTGTTGAATAGCGGCCCCCTTAAGCCGCCCAAAACACCGCACGCCCTTGCGGTTACTTAGGTGATATAGTTAAGTGGGGCGCGCAGCTCTTTGTGTCAAGCGACAGTAGCCCCAACAAAAAAATTAGTAATATCGGGAAATCTAGTGCAAATCTAATAAATCTATGATACTATCATTTTCGTGATTAATCATAGATTTATTAAAAAGGCGCGGTATGCCAAAAGATAATACAAGAAGGTGTAGTCTATTTAAAGAAACTATCACTAGCAAAATGAGTGGGCTTCTATCGCACTCACGTGACCCTTCTCAGGAGTATTATTCAGTTATGGGATATGCAATCCAACAATTGCATGAATCAAAGAAAATTGACTATATGTGTAGAAGTTTCCTTCAGCATGATTTGAGGAAATACTTTATAGAAAATAATAAAGATAGATTACCATCTGAAGGAGAGTTGTCGCTTTATAACCACTATAGTAAATACCATAAATCTCTTATATCGGCCGATTTCAAAGCAGGAAGAATAATGGCGATCGAGGGAGTCTCATATGAGATGCTTGATGAATTTGCCTTCAAAATGGATAAAGCCTTTAAATCGCAGAAACAAGATGAGGACAACATTCCAAAGACAGTCCACCATATTTGGCTCACTAAAGCATCGAAGGCTAGGGAGTTATTCGAAGCCGATATCAAAAATGTAATATCTACTAAGAAGTTTTTTGCTCAAGGTGGTGAGGGTTGGTCACATGTCGTGTGGACTAACGACAAGGATTTAATACCAAACTCGGTAAAAAAACTCGAAAGTAATGGAGTGCAAGTACGATCAATTTACGACTATCAGGATGAATTGAAGCTGTTTGATCAAATAATTGAATTGACCCAAAAGGGTAGGTATGGGATGGCCTCGGATACCCTACGTCTTTCAATAATATGGAATGAAGGGGGTGTCTATGCCGATCTTAATTTTGGATTCGAACAAAGCATTACCGGATATTTAGAAAAATATGATTTCTTCTGTGGCGATTTCCAAAATAATTTTTTTGCTGCCAGATCCGGCCACCCTATAATAAGAGGTGCGTTAGAAAAAATCCAAGAAAATTTAGCTAATCCTCCCAGCTATCTTAATAATCTTGTGGGAAAGGTTACCATTGAAGCTACACATCTTCCCTTTGTGTTATCAATTCTTAAGCATGCAAATGATGGAGAGAATGTAGATTTTTATGGCGATTATTGTTATACCTATGGATTAAAATGTGATTCAGGCCCTATAGGGCAAGATAACGTTGGAACAAGATTGACTTGGGCGGAAGATCTATAAAAGCTTGTCATAACCCTATATTACGATGGGGGTAATTATCAATTTGGGACTATGGGCCGGGTCCCTTTTTATAACTCTCTTCTAAAAACTTTGCTCTTTCTGGCCCTCAAGAATTCTTTTCCATAGCTTTGGTTACAAAACTACGTCTGTGCTGGTCGCAAAGGCCAAATTCTTGAATCGCATCGAGGTGCTTTGTTGTTCCATATCCCTTATTTTGAGACCAGTTGTATTGTGGGAATTTTGTATCCAGTTCCGTCATTATATTGTCTCTTATGACTTTTGCGAGTATAGATGCGGCGGCAATTGTGAAGGATTTTCCATCTCCTCGAATGATGCTTTGTACATCATATCCCTTGATTTTTGGGCTTCGATTTCCATCAATCATTACGATTTTGGCGTAATTTGATAGTGGGATATCGGGCAATTTATAGATCGCTAGTAACGTGTTGAAATTATCTTCTAATGCGATCATCGCTCTATGGATTGCATTATGGGTCGCTGATAGTACGTTAACAGAGTCAACTTCTTTTGCGGTTGCAGCGCCAATTCCGTAGATCAAGGATACTGAAAAGGACTTAAAGAGCTCCTTCCGTTTTTGCTTAGATAGGGTTTTAGAATCCCGGGCCTTTGATAAAAGGGTATAATATTTTGTGCATTTCTCTTCGCACATCAAGGGGCATCTCTTGTCAGGATAATAAACTGCGGCAACAATTACGGGGCCAGCCAGCGCCCCCCTTCCAACTTCATCAATGCCTATACACGTTCCAAACGTATTTTCTAACTGGAAACCTGTTGCGATATCCATATACAAATTTCTAACTTACTGTTAATTTGACGTGTGGTTTTTTAAAGTGTATCCACGTGGTATTAGTTTTCTTTGTAACATTCAAGTAAATTCCCATCATTATAGCGAATGAGAGTAGGGAGGAGCCTCCGTAGCTCATGAAGGGGAGGGTCATTCCTTTTGCTGGGAAGAGTCTTAGGGTCATGCCTATATTAAATAGAGATTGAAATGCGAGGTACATTAACATTCCTATTCCAGAATAAATAAGGTATGGCTCTCGTAATCTGAGAAGGTTTTGCGTGCCCCTGAAAATAAAGTATGAGATAATCAAAATAATCGAAATACAAAAAATGATTCCCATTTCTTCTCCCGCAACAGCGAAGATAAAGTCTGTATGAGAGTCTGGTAGGGAATACTTCACTTTCCCTTCTCCGGGCCCCGTTCCGAGCCATCCGCCGTTTACGTAAGATTCTAAAGATTTTTTCACTTGATAACTTGTGCTATCGTTTCCAAAAAACGCCCCTATTCTTTTCTCAACGTGCGGAAGTGTTAGATATGCGCCCACAAGACATGAGATAAATACCGCAGACGTGATGCTTATCCATCTCCAACTTAATCCGGCAACAAACATCTGTGTTATTGTGACAAAGGAGATCGTTATGGCCATTCCTAGATCTGGTTCTAGTAATAAGAGTGTAGAGATTATTATATGTAGAACAAAGCAAGGGAGGAATTTTCTAGATGAGTCGTTGCCATTAGATTTCTTTCCTTGAGCGGCATGATGAGTGTGCGGTTCTGGGTAAGGGTGTTCTAAAATATTCTCTGAAATAAATATCTGGGCTCGATTCTTAGATTCAATATCTTTTAGACGGCGATCTAGTTGCGTCACTTTAAAGCAATTCTCTTCGGTATTTCTTGTTAATATCATGGCTGTGACGACGACGTAGAAGGGCTTAAAAAATTCAGATGGTTGGATCGAAAATCCCCATAAAGAAAACCACCTAACGGAGCCCTTAGCGGCGTATCCACAAAATGGTAAGATCATCATCAAAAACAATGTGATGAAAAAACCTACAAGGCCGAAAAATTTAACTGCTCTTTCTGAGATGTTCGCGAAAAACAGTAATATAGGGACGAATATTGCCACGAAAATCAGTTGCTTATGTATAAAATAAAAGCTGGGTACGTTTATTCTTTCTCCGATTGCCGGACTAACAGTCGCCACCAGAGTTAATCCGATGGTAAGCAAAAGTAATATGATGAAGAATGATACGGTATCGATGTTTAAGAGTATTCCTTTTAACGAGAAACTCGATTTCCCCTGATGTTGATATGTATTTTCGTTATGCATCGTTGATTAGCGTAATTTTTAGCAACTTTATCTTGCGTGGAGTCGCATCAAGCACCTCTATGCTGAGGTTTGTTGAATTATGGAGAAACTTCTCATCCTTGGATGGTATACGTCCCAAATAGGACAGGATGAATCCGCCAAAAGTCTCGTATTCCCCATCTTCGTCCGAAAAGAGGTCTTGTTTACCCAGCTCTTTCTCGACGTCTTGTATTGAAGTTCTTGCGTCGACTATATAAGAGTTATTTCCTATCTTTTTAACGTAGTCCACCTTTACTCTAGCGGTATCATGTTCATCTGTGATCTCGCCAACTATACCCTCCGTTAATCGAGCGACGGTTACTATTCCTTCCGTGCCACCATATTCGTCGAGTACTACAGCGAGTGGTGTTGCATTTATCCTCATTCTTCCCAGTAGATCAATACATTTCGTAAAGCGAGGAACGTAGATGAATTGCCTGATAATCCTATGCATATCGAAGGTATCTCGTTGATCGATATGTGGTAAGATGTCTTTTACATGTATGAATCCCACCATGTCATCCAGGCTAGTTTTGTATATGGGAATTCTTGTGAGTTTTGTTTTGATGAACTGCTCCAGTAATTCTGGCATTGAAATGGAAATTGGGACGCCAAAAACGTCGGTTCTTGGGATCATGACTTCAGAGGCCTTCAAATCACGAAACTCAAGCAAATGTTCTACTATTTGGGCATCTGCGGGCAGGGTGTCTTGTGCCGTATTGGATGAAGAGCCATCTCCTGGATCGCTCAACGACCCATTTTCGTCAGGGTTCTTGAATTTCTCCAAGAATTTCTCTTTGTCTTGTGCGTCGGACATTTTACGCAAGGAATTCCCAAGAGATATGAAAAATTTACCTATGCTTCCACGTATATTATCCACATGCATTACGAGAATAGGTTGAGAGGACCACGTTTCGTCATACGGTGCCCTTAAATAACTCGATTTCTTCAACTAGCGAATAGTGATCTTTCCGCATTTTTTCTTTTATCGAAACAATTTCATGTTCTGGTACCGCCAAATCCTTCAAAACCGCGCCCCCTAACTGCAAGCCCACCTCTATTGTTGTTGGGACGGTTATATCCGCTCCTAGTCGTCGCAAACCCTTACCATGCCTATAATCATCAACCAATACCACAATTTCAACATTTTTAAACTCAGTGGATAGAATTCTTACTGTTTTATTGAGAATTGACCTATCACTGTCCATCGTAACTACAACGGCCACCGCACGTTTTATTCCCACTGATTTAAAGACTTCGGGGTCAGTAATGTCGCCATGATACACCGGGAATCCCTGGGCGCGAATTCTTTTCACTGCGTCTACATCATTGTCTAATGCGACATAATCAATTTGTTCTTGCATTAACATGTAAGCAACTGTCCTTCCAACGCGTCCAAAGCCAGCAATGATAACGTGGGAGCTTAAATCGCTTACTCCCTTGAACTCCAGATTTATATCAACTTCTTCTTTCCCGTCAAGGACGTATTCAAGTTTCGTCCCGATAATTGACAATAAAGGGGTAGCAGCCATGCTGAATGCGGTGACCATCATCAAAAGCTGTTCTAAATTTTCTGATATGATGTGGTTTTTCCCAGCTAGGCCGAATAGGATAAATGCGAATTCACTTGCTTGTGATAGTAGTAGTCCAGAATGTATTGACGAGCCTCTGCTGAATTTAAATGATCTGCAGAGTATAAAGACAATTAGGCTTTTTATAAATATAAGGCCAAAAGAATAGAGCAAAACTTGTTGGAAGTTACGAACAATATTTTGCATATCTATGGACATGCCTACGCTCAGGAAAAAGAGCGCCATGAATAATCCTTGAAACGGGATGACGCTGTCCTCAATTTTATTCCTGTACTGAGTCTCGGCGATTAAAAGTCCGGCCAAGAATGCACCCATTGCGGTGGATGAGTTTAGAACTACTCCCGTCACCCATGAAGATCCAAGGACTATGAGTAAAGCTGTCATCACATATAACTCATCTTTTTTTACGTTGCCGATTAGAGAAAAAAGCGGTCTTAGGAAAAGTCGGCCGGTTACTGTGAGGATGATTATGGCGGCAAGTGCTTGTAAAACTTGGAGCCAGATAGCAGAAACTATATGCTCATTCTGTTTTGTGAGTAGTGGTAAGATAGCTAACAAAGGAACTACCACGAAATCCTGCATCAGCAATACAGAGAGTGATAGACGGCCAACTTGTGTGGCTTGTCGTTTGTTTTCGGCCAAAACCTGCATTACAATCGCGGTAGATGAAAGGGATAGGGCTACCGAGATGATACACGCCACAATACTTGGTAATTTAGTAAATTTTGTCAGAAAAAATACTAACGACAATGTCGTTAATATGATTTGCAAGCTACCAAATCCGAATACATGAAGACGCATCTTGACGATACGTTCAAACGTTAGTTCCAGGCCGATTACAAATATCAAAAAAATTATTCCAAATTCTGCGAATGAATCTACAAGCTCTGTATTCTGGATCAAATGAAAGCCGTGTTGACCTATAGCTGAACCAGCGATAAGATATCCCAAAACTGGGCTTAATTTAATCTTGTGCATAACCACCAGGATGACCATGCAAGTAAATAACAAGAGCAGAAGCTCTGGGAAGTAATATAGCTCTTTAGACATTAATATATTGTATTAATTTGATTTAGGATTAAGTGTGCTTTTTTTATAGGAAAGCTAGATCAAGACACTTTACAGGGTCATTCGCATATTTGCAATAACATGATTAGCGCCAGATTATTACGCCGGAGGAACTTCGGTTCAAATCTGGAGATGAGCAACCTTGAAAGAAATAGATTTTGTATAGATTCATATTAGTGACTAAGCGCGATTCTTGCCCCATTCTGGAATATGTCGCGTTCATTAAGCCATGTGTGATTTCGGGGGTGACGATGGTTCAGTTGAGGGAGAAAGGCCGTGATCTAAAAGTGTTGTTGGATCATGGTTATAAGCTTAAAATGACCCTAGATTGTTTAGGAGTTCCGCTCATCATTAATGACGATGCGGAGATAGCTCAGAAGCTTGATGCTTCTGGTGTTCATTTAGGAAAAGAAGACGGAAGTGTGATTCGTGCTAGGGAAATATTGGGGCCAGATAAAATTATTGGTATGTCGATAGAAAGCGAAATGGATTTGGAGTATGCTAACTCATTACCCCTCGATTATGTCGCAGCAAGCGCAGTCTTTTCGACTGCAAATAAGTCTAATGTTCGTAAACTTTGGGGGCTGGATGGGCTAAGGGCGCTAGCGAGTATGTCAAAACATAGGCTGATAGCGATTGGCGGAATTAATCTGTCAAATGTGGAGTCGGTCCTTGATGCTGGGGCGCGGGGAATTGCAGTAATTGGTGCATTGCATGATGCAAAAGATCCGATGGTAGCGGCAAGAAGTTTGCGCCATCAGATAGACTGCCAGATAGATAATGGTGGGTGGAGTGATGCAAATTGAGTGTTCGGAATTTATGTAGTGTGGTTAGTATATGGAGTTGTTGAAAATTGAGCGTGCGCTGGAAGAGCTAAGGCGTCTTAAGCCACTAATCTTTTGCCTTACAAACGAAGTTACTATGGGATTTGTTGCAAATTGCTTGTTGGCGATTGGTGCGGCGCCAATTATGTCTGGTGACAGCGCTGAATTCAAAGAGCTGATTGAGCTTAGTAGCGCAATTTATATCAATATTGGTACCTTAAATCAGATTTTTTTGGAGCATATAGAGGTCGCAACCGAACTGGGAAGGAGGTATGGCAAGCCAATCGTTTTTGATCCGGTGGGAGCGGGGGCGAGCGAGATTCGAACCGATATAGGAAAAAAGAGCTTGATATTTGCTGGTATAATCAGGGGAAATGCAAGTGAGATTATGGCGCTTGGGGGAGGAGCTTTTTCTACGTTTGGGGTTGAGGCCTGCGATTCAGTTAAGGATGCTGAAATAGCTGCTACAAGGATGGCCAAGGATCATAATGTCGTCGTCGTCGTCAGTGGTTCCGAGGATTTCGTTACCAGTGGTGCAAAGCATTGTAGAGTTACTTATGGTTCGTCCATGATGAAAAATGTTACCGGTATGGGGTGCGCGTTAACTGCTGCGGTTGCCGCTTTCAGGGCCGTTGTTCCCGACTCTTTCGATGCGGCAAGATTTGCTACGACCTATTTCGGCTTGTGTGGCCAATTGTGTGGGCAGAACTCTGTTGGTCCCGGGTCCTTTTGCGTGAATTTTATCGACCATTTATACGGATCACAAAAATTGAGTTGTTTAGCTGGAGTTAAATTGAGTGGCGGTTGTTAAAGATTGTGTTGAGTGAAAGGGCTATAATAGAGCTTATAAAGCAGAAATCGAATGGGATTAATAAGATTGGGGATGATGCAGCGATATTACCTTTATCAAAATCGGAAGTTTTCGTTATAACCAAAGACTTATTAGTTGAAGATATTCATTTTCGTACATCTTACTTTGATCCCGAAAGCCTCGCTCATAAATCTCTGCACGTGAATTTGAGCGATATAGCCGCCATGGGGGCTATCCCGAGTTATGCGCTTCTGGGGCTATCAATCCCGAAAAATGCAAATACAAACTATATTCATCGCTTTGTGGAAGCGTTCACCGATCGATGTTCTGAGTATGGTATAGAGCTAATTGGAGGAGACACAACGGCCTCCGGTGGGGAATTTTTTATTAGCGTTACATTGCTTGGGAGGGCCAAAAAAAGGAATGTCAAATTTCGTGGTGGTGGTAGGATAGGGGACGTTGTGTGCGTTGCTGGATGCCTTGGTTCGGCTTATATAGGTTTGTTCGCTTTAGAGAATAGAGTATCTGGTCTAGAATCTTTTAAAAATTCCTTACTCAGACCTGTAGCAAAATTAAGTGAGGGAAAATGGTTTGGAGAGCAAAAGTCTGTTACTGGTATGATGGATATTTCTGATGGCTTGTGCGTTGACCTGTCACGTTTATGCAAAGAGTCAGGGGCGTCTGCCGAAATTGATATTAGAGGTCTTATTGTGACGAAGGAGTTCGCCGATGCTTGCAAGACTTTGGGATTTGATCCGGTATCTACTCAGTTATCTGGCGGCGAAGATTATGGTCTTCTTGTGTGTATAGAGCCTAGGAATTATTTTTCATTATCAGCGAAATTTATGAAGAAGTTTGGATATTCTCTGACCAAGATAGGTGGTCTTGTTGGAGGGGGGGTCGGAAAAATTCGATTAGTAGAGGGCGGAGAAGAAATTCATCCTGAGCTTAATCAATTTTCTCATTTCGGCGAAAGTGGAGCGGGAAGTTATAATAGAAAGCAATGTTAAAAAAACGTTAAATTCGAACTTGCTATTTGAGGGTGTGGTCTATAGAGTTGCGATCGATGGTAGATTATTTAATTTGGGTCTTAATTTTATGACAACGTTGATTCCATATGATTCAAATGTGTATGATTTGTACGATTTAAGCAGTCAACAGTGTGTTACTAATGTAGATCCGGTGTGTTCAGACCCGCAGGTGTGTGTTCGTCCACAGGACATGTGTCCGTCAAGTTCCCCATTTTGTGTCCTGCAGAATGAGACATGCAACATACAATTAAACTCATGCGTTCCTGCAAGTCAGGTGTGCAATGCTAGTGATTTTTCTTGTATTCAGGCAAGTTATTTTTGTAACACAACTATTGACGTGTGTGTTGCTAGCAATCTTGCCTGCACTCAGAGCGGGTATACGTGCGCGAATAGTAATAATGTATGTAACTCATCTCTTGTATGTGCTGATTCTGCCAATGTGTGTGATGATGGAGTGTGCATAAAGAATCCCGATGGTTTGCAGAAGGCTGGGTTGGGTATGTTTGTAATGGTGTGCTTAGAGGTTCCTGCTGCAGTGGTGCTTGGGGCGCTTATATATAGAGCGCATCACGCCATTGGTAATGCTAAATAGGGTATATAAGAAAACTTTCGCCCGTTAAATGGCGCATATTAGTAGATGCAGTAAAGTATAAATCTATGATGGTGGTTGATCCTCTGTCGTCAAATGTGTTGTTCATAACTTTTATTAAATAGTGTAGCTTATGACAGTTATCTTTCCTAATGGTACAGAAGTGAGTGTGGTTTCGGTCGCTGGAAATAGCAACGGTAACTACTCAATCATATATCGGGCGAATTATCTCAACACTTACTCCGCTTGTGTGTTTGATCCGAAGGATATCTTGCTTACTAACATTACTTTGTCGCCCGACTCTTATAGTTTTACCTCCGTATTTTTGCCCAATAATGCAGTTGCCTTCGTTCAAAGATTGGGGTCGTCTTCCGAGTATTACATAAATTGCACGATATATAATGGGACGACAAGATCCACAGCATCCTTTAATTCTACCAATATTCAAGCAAGAAGTATGTCGGATCTGTCAGTGGCCGCTTCGAATGACGGTAGGCTCGGTATAACGTGGAGTTTGGTAGCAATGAACAACTCAGTGAATGTATACCTATTACAGCTTCTTGTTAATAATGGAACGGTTACCCAATTAGGAAACTACACGACGGTAGGCATGGTAGAGCAAGTACCGTTGGAATTACCAGGCCCTACGTATACCGGCGTGTCATATTTCAGTAGTGGTGATATTGTAATTACATGGTCACAACAAACTCCAAACTCTACATTATGTCAAGTGATCGGGGAGATTTTTGATTCAAATGGTACAGAGGTGGGGTCAGAGATAAAATTTTCGTATGATACTACTGATGGCGGCGATGTAAGCCCGACTTGTTACGGAGATTCTTCTATGAGCACTTCTGTTAATGAAATAATGATTGTAGTTCCATCTCAAACTCCAGTACCGCAAACATTTGATACTAACGCGATATATGGCCAGATGTACCAAAACAACGGTTTACCATTCGGACCCAACATTATTGTCAATAACGCAACCACTGCAGAGTCTGCGAAGGGCTCCGTTGTTACTCAGGTTGTGGGTGGAGGATTGGCTGTGTCATGGAGTTTTGTGTACTACTTTATCAACGGAACTAGTACTGGGCAATTCCAATTGCTGGCAACGCAATTTTATTCTGTGAATGGGAGTTTGAATGGCCCCATAGCTATTTTAAACATCACTAACGGTACTCAGGTTGATACAGATAATTTTAAGGTTGGTCAGTCAGATGTGGGCAACATATTGACGGCATGGACAAATGGCGATGCTCCAAACATCATATATACGCAGAAGGTTGCTCCGATTAGCGCTAATTGTAGTAATCAGGCGTGTTATGATCCAGAAACTCAAGGATTATGTCAGAAAACGGGTTATGAGGTGGTCTCGCTAAACAGCACGGTATGTCAGCAATATATGGAATGCGGTAATCTCAATGATATATGCAATGAGACTACAGTGGTGTGTGCGTCGCAAAATGAAATTTGCAATATTAGCGGATATGACTGTATTCCATCGCAGTATGTTTGTTCATCTGGGAAGCTATGTGTCGAATCTGCTAATATATGTGATCCAGCTCAATATTCATGCGTGACCCAACAGTGGGCTTTATGTAACCAATCTGGATTTGAATGCGTCGCTCAATCAAGTGTCTGTACAAATGCAAGTTCTGAATGCATAAATTCAAGCTCGATATGTGATTTGTCCAGTCATCGATGTTCAAGTACTGGGCTAGCTTGGTATGAAACGGGCGCTCCGTATAGCTTGGGTATGATGCTTGCTGGGTTAGTTGTTGACCTGGGGTTATCAGTCTGGCTGTATAATCTTGCGAAGCTTGCGCACATTCATCTCGGTGATAATGATCAGGATGCTAGCTTAGTGCATTCTTCTGATTCTTAGGAGGCAGCTATGTAGATTTGGGTGATCTAGAGTTTAAGATCGTTAAAAACAGGAACTTTCTGCTAGTCAAAAAACTAGATCGATGATAGAGTCTTGGTGGATGTTAATTGACTCCGTAGTCGTTGGTGGTTAGTGTAGTTATAGGTATATCAGGGGCTTCTGCTTCGGGCAAAACGTTGTTAGCAGAAACAATTGGGAAGGAGTTCTCCGCTCAAGATGTCGTTGTGATTTCCGAAGATGATTATTATAAAGATCAGTCACATTTACCATTGGCTGCTCGTGCCCAGATTAATTATGACCACCCAGATGCTATCGACTATAAGCTCTTATTGAATCACATTACGTTATTGCGCCATAATATCGCTGTCGATACCCCTGTATACGATTACGGCAACCATACGCGTAGCGATAAGACGCTTCATGTGCAGCCGAGCAGCATTCTCATATTAGAGGGTATATTACTTTTCAACGAAAAGGTTATGCGGGATTTAATGGACATCAGAGTCTTTGTTGATGCCCCTCTTGATTTGTGCATAACAAGAAGAATAAAGCGGGATATATTGGAGCGGAATCGGGCTATAGAGTATGTCATCAAGCAATATCAGGAAACAACTAGACCTATGTTTTTAAAGTACATCGAGCCATCCAAGAAGTATGCTGACATAATAGTCCCTCGAGGAGGAAAGAATAGGGTAGCGGTTGACTTAATTAAGTCAAAAATAAGGGATGTATTGCAGTTAAAAAAACAGAAAGAGTTGATCTCGTCTGTATAGTTTACGAAGCATGAGTTTTTCATCTAAGTAATCCAGTTTATCTTAGAGCTTTAACCGGTGTAGGTATGGTGTTATGAGAGTAGTTAATCCCCTTTGTTGTATTTTTCTTGTTGCCGTGGTTGTTTGTTGTTCTGCCTGTTCTGAACATAAAACAAAGGATTTTTTTGGTCTTCGCTATAAAGCGCCTAATGAAGCAACCGCGGCATCTTATCCTCCGCTTAGCACCCCACAAATATTAAAATTAACTCCAAGCACAGAGCTAAAGAGTGGTCGTTCTCAAAAATAGTAGAATATATTTTGCGAAATATCTGCATCGAGTAGATGCGTTGCCACTTCGATCTAGCTAGTTTTTTTGTAAACTTTTAATAATTTGCTTAAAAGAATCAAAATAGAGACTTGATTCTTTCTTGGCTCTACATTATCACACTCTGTTAATGGGGGGGTTAAGTGTTTAGATGACGATTTATTAGGTAGTCTTTATGATCATTTACATATTTGTATACAATGTCATTTACATCAAATCGGACTTTTCAAAGTTGCGCCGATCTAAAGGGGAGAAATTTATTCTTATTGCTAGCGAGTATTGTTTGAATAGATTGGATGCCTCGAAAAAGGTTTGGTTTGATGCAATACATCGATTAACAGACAGAGATTTACATCAAGTTGTTCACGAGGAAGTTGAGCGTATCGTTCTACCCTATGTTGAGGCGTATGGAGGGGGGAATATTAGGTTGTTAACAAACGAAGATAGTGCGCATATAGTATCAGCTCGTTTAAGAGAGAAATACGACATTCCTGGATGGACGGAAGATCAAATTCTTCCTTTTGTGAATAAGGTCGTTTCAAAACAAAGGCTTTCTAATGTTGTGAGACTTCCCCAATTCAGAGCTTTTGATAAAGAGGCCTATCGTAGAGATAAAGTTGCTTATTTAGCGGAGCTGGAAAAGATTTCTAGGTTTCCGATGTTTGCCAAGCCAGTTGACGCGGTTAGTAGTATCGAGACGCATAAAATCCTCAATATGCCTGAGTTGGAAGCTGTATCAGAAAGAATTGAAAGGCATAGCTATGAGTTTGAAATAGATGAATTTATTGAAGGTACGCTATATCATTGTGATGCCATGATAATTAATGGAGAGGTGAAATTCTTCATGGGCGGAAGATGTAGTGGTGCTCTTATAGGGTTCATCCAAGGAAAGTCTATAGGGAGTATTCAGTTGAGGGGTGAGGAACTTTCTTCTTTGGAGGATTTTTCTAAAATAGTGTTTGAAAAATTCAAGTGTCCCTCTGGGGCCTATCATATGGAGGTTTTTTTAGAAGAATCTTCTCAACAATATGTGTTTCTTGAAATAGGCCTTAGAACTGGCGGAGCGTTTATATGCGCTTTGTACGAGAAACTTTTTAACATCAATATAGAGGAGATCAATTATGCAATCCAAATGGGTTTGATCGATGATGTCAAAGTTGTCGATACTGGTTTCTTTGGGGGATTTTTTACTTTCCCAAAAAAGCAGGGGCGGGTGATGTCTTTGAACAGGCCGAATGTTGATGTTCAGAGCGAATTTCTAGAGTACGTTGCGGTTGGAGAGCTGACTGCAGATCCTGAAAATCTGTTAGATATGGCCTGTGGTATATATTTTTGGGATAAATCCCCAGAAAAAGTATTACAAATTTTCGAAGAACTGAAGGGATTTTGTGCATTGGAAGTGCAGCAGCTTTATATGGTGCAAGCAATAGAGGATCCACAGACAATCTTGGAGTCCTTGCTGGACATCATGCCCTTTGTATATTGGAGAGATAGGGAAAGAAGGTGTCGCGGAACAAATCAGAATCAGGCTATTAATTTTGGCGTTAGGTCTCCCTCTGAATACATCGGAAAAACTATTTTTGATGTGGTGGGGGATACAGTGGCGGCCAAGATGATCGACGAGAACGATAGAATGGTCATAGAAAATGGAGCTATCTACACAGCAGAAGAGGTCATAGGAGGGAAGACCTATCTTTCTCAAAAAGGGCCAATAAAAGACGATAAGGGAGATGTAATGGGTATGATTGGGTTCTCTGTCGATATAACGGAAATGAAGGAAAAAGAATATGCATTGAGGAAGGAGCGAGATGATTTATATCAGGTTGCTTTGAAATCTATTCACGATATTCGTTCCCCAGTAGCAAGTTTATCTATGATGGTAGAATGCTTAGATGACCTAGATCCTGAGCGATTTGGTTTGTTGAGGGAGATAGCCTTGAATATAAATGGTATTATAAATAATTTACTGGATCAATATCGAAAGATTACGGATCCATTGCAGGAGGCCGAGGATACTCCGGCAGAAGTTATAGTGTCTTTGGTGATATCGGAGATTTTGAACGAGAAGAGACAGCAATGTAGATTCTCTTTAATACGATTCGAGGAATCATTTGATGAGGGCAGTTATTTTGCAGTTGTGAAAATTGATAAATCTAGGTTTCAACGCGCAATATCTAATATCATTGATAATGCTGTGGAAGCTTCTATGGATAATGGGGCGGTTGTTATTTATGTAAGTCTTGCTGTGCATGAAGAGCGGGTGATAGTAACGGTGAAAGATCAAGGCCCCGGTATCCCAAATGATGTCTTGCAAGAGATTCGGTCCAATGTAGACGTAACTTCGCGTAAAAAGGGTGGAAAGGGATTGGGCTTCATGCAGATTCGGGAGATGACCAAAAAGGCTGGGGGTGAGCTTAAGGTCGACTCTAGGGTTGGCGAGGGGGCAACGATAAGTGTCGAGCTTGCAAGGACTCAATCGGTTGAACGGTTGGTCACAAGTCTTTCAGTCGATCTAAACACGATGGTGATAATTTTGGATGGCGACGCTTATATTCATGGGGCATGGGAAAATCTTTTTGCACAATATCCGGAAGTTCGATTAGAGCACTTTCAGTCTGGAGAGCGGGCTCTGAAGTATATAAAGGAGTTAGCAGATAAAGAGAATGTCCTATTTTTATGTGATTTTGATTTAGCGAGGCAGACACTTAATGGAATAGGGGTCATAGAGAGGGCTGCTTTTGCAAGGCGCTCAATTCTGGTCACTAGTCATTATGGGTATCCAGCTATATCGAAGCAGGCTAAAGCGGCCAATGTTAAGATTTTGCCAAAACAATTGCTGTCGCGCCTTCCAATCCTGTTCGACGGCGTTGAGAAAAACTTTATTGGATTGAAGGTATGAATTTGGTGATAATAGATGATTCTAAGATATTCGCGGATTCATTTAAGTGTTTATTGAGGAAAAGGGGCGTCTTGGTTGATGTGTACTATGATCCAGACGCCTTCTTGCGAGACCTGTCTCGGTGCGCTAAAGATACCAAGATCTGCATAGATTACGATTTCCCAGGGTACATGAACGGGGTTGAGTTGGCCAAACGGCTCAATAGATTGGGGTATGTTGGTTTATATTTACTTTCTGGTAGGGAGGGTTTTGCAAAGAATGAGGTTCCGGAATACCTGACTATGATCCCGAAGAGCAGCATGAGTGATATTGCAGAGAAGTTAGGAATCTGAGCCCCCTCAAAGTTGTGAAGCGCGGGGGGTATGGCCAACCCTATCTAGGGTGCGTGGGGTGGCGAAAGGCGCGCGGTGTGGTCTTCGATTTTTTTGATATGACGCCCCTAATAAAACGGATACACAAAACCCTAATCCCGAACTGACGTCGCTGCACCACCTCTATGTCAACTCACCATGGTATGTCCTGGATTCTTAGCTTATGGATGTAGGCGGCAGTAGCTATTGGGTGTTTCTTAGATATCTTGTGCATAAGTTGATGTACTTCCTTGTGATATTTAGCTGGATTATGCCGGTCTCTAAGTATCCAAAAGACCTCTGCGTAATTGAAGGATTGCTAGAAGGGTGATATAAGAGAAGTCTTTTATGTGGAATGACTAATTGGTTTTGAGGATGAGTTTTTTTATTGTGTGAAGCTAATTGTCGTGTGCAGGATA
>Ga0247839_1002510_pt1 | contig 27328 bp, 24 predicted proteins | sample LaCruzMarch2015__6_FD_192405 | JGI IMG/M metagenome (GOLD analysis project Ga0247839, IMG submission 192405) | Freshwater microbial communities from meromictic Lake La Cruz, Castile-La Mancha, Spain - LaCruzMarch2015_16m | ecosystem: Environmental > Aquatic > Freshwater > Lake | place: Spain... | reverse complement strand
TTTTTGCTGTCGTTACAAACAAAATACCGTACAGAGAAAATTATTTAAACCCTTGGGCAGATTGTGCCTGAAAAATATAAAATATTAACAAAAATAATTTGGTTTTAATCATAGAATTCACATTATCTGAACCAATATGATGCGCAAATTTAGATAAATATTCAAAAATACCTACCAAGGCATTCAACATATATATATCCGCTATTTTTTAATGAAATAAAATTAGATTGTAAAAGTTTAAGTTGGAAGAAGTGCTAATACCAAATTTAATAAAGCAATAGAAGATATGATAACAAACTATCAAATCCAAGCCCCGATTTCAAATTTGAAATCGGGGCTTGGTATTTAAATAGTAAATCGCAAAATGGTAATTAAATCAAATCACATTCGTAACTCGCTCAGTAACTATCATATAATAGCGGGCAAAGTTTTCGTCTTTTATGTGTTGAACCAGGTCTTTTTGCCATTTGGCAGCCTCTTCCGACAGTGCCATAAGTTTTTTATTGTTTTCCAAATGTTCAGGATCTACTTTCTGATATTTTGCCATATCTCTGAAATCCTCCAGCCAATTTTCGTACTTATCCATAAATTGCTTTTGTTCGGGCGTAAGTACAATTTCTTCGCGTTTATCAATTAGCGAACCTACTACACCACCAACTCCGGTTAGCGCTGCTGCTCCACCAATCAGTCCAAGTTTTTTCAGAAAATCTCTGCGTTTTTGTTCGTAAGCATCCATAAACAATGTATTAAGTATGAATTATAAATGATATAATTGATTTTGACATTGTTTTGTTCAGTCATCAACTGAAACTAAAGCTTAATTTGTAAATTTATTACAAATTCGTTGCTATGGATAGAGGAAGTAGAATAGTCAATAGTGAGTTTCATACGTTCAAAGCAAAGCTCAATTAAGTCGGAAGTGTTTAAATTACTATAAAACAAAATTGATGCATCATCAGAAAAACTAAAATAATGATTATAATTTAGCTCACCTGAACTTAATTTATTAACTTGAATATCCGAAAATAAAATATATTCGATAAACTTACGAATGCGAATATTTAAAAAACGTGCATCTTGCTTTTCATTAATAATAGTATAAGTTTTGGGCAAGTACAAGTACTCAGCAAAAGTAGTTGCATTTCCTAAATAAACCTCTAATGCTATGTCAGCCAATATATTAGGAAATAACATATCAACAAAAACAAGATTATTTTGTTGATTGAACTGATGAAATCGCTTTGCTGATACTTGTTGTTTGGACGTTAATAAAGTAGGAATTGAAGCATATTCTTCATCCTTCAATTGATAACAAATGCTGTAATTAGCTACGGAATACCCGTTCAAAGATATATAATTAAGAATTTCGTCCATTTAAGTGTAATTTATTAAGCAGCACAAAGATAGTAAATTTATTTATTGTCGCACAAAATATGACATTTATCAATTTTGTATCAAAAAAATGAATATTAAACAGCAGAAATTTTATTCAAAAACATACAAGAAGAATAATAATTCATATTTAAGTAAATCTAAAACCAATTTTTTATAACTTTGCAGCCCAAAACATTAATAAATAAAGCATTGTAATCATTAAACAATGTTTTTTCTAAATGGTAACTGAACAAATAGTAAATTAAAATAATGGATTTCAACTACGACGTAATCGTTATTGGTGCCGGACATGCCGGTAATGAAGCAGCTTGTTCAGCTGCAAATATGGGTTCGAAAACCCTGCTTATAACGATGGATATGAATAAAATTGGACAAATGAGCTGCAACCCGGCTGTGGGTGGCATCGCTAAAGGTCAAATTGTGCGTGAAATTGATGCACTTGGAGGTCAAATGGGAATTGTTACAGATCGTTCGGCCATACAGTTTCGTATGCTTAACCGATCAAAAGGGCCGGCTATGTGGAGCCCACGCAGTCAGAGTGATCGCCATAAATTTATACAGGAATGGATAAAAACAATTAGCGAAACGCCAAATCTCTATATCTGGCAGGATACTGTATTGGAATTATTAATTGAAAATAACACTGTTGTTGGAGTAAAAACAGCATTAGGTGTTGAAATGAAAGCAAAATCCATTGTACTTACCGCCGGAACTTTCCTAGGTGGATTAATGCATTTTGGCAAAAATCAACTAAGTGGCGGGCGGGTTTCAGAACCAGCATCGTATGGCATTACCGAACAACTCAGACAAATCGGTTTCACCGCCGATAGAATGAAAACCGGTACACCCTGCAGGATTGATGGTCGTACAATTGATTTCAGTAAAATGACAGAACAAATCGGAGAAAATGACTTTCACAAGTTCTCATTTCTGGAAGATGTTAAACGTGATTTGAAACAAATGAGCTGTCATATTACCTACACCAACGAACAAACACACGAAGAACTCCGGAAAGGATTGGATGATTCACCTATGTATAACGGTCAAATTCAAAGTATCGGACCTCGCTATTGCCCAAGTATAGAAACAAAAATAGTTACTTTTGCCGATAAAACCGCACATCAATTATTTTTAGAACCGGAAGGAGTTGATTCTATAGAATACTATTTGAATGGCTTTTCATCCTCGCTCCCACTCCACACACAGATAAATGCCATACATACCATTTCAGGCCTTGAAAACGCACAATTATTAAGACCAGGTTACGCCATTGAATATGATTTCTTTGACCCAACCCAACTGAAACATACGCTCGAAACGAAAATAATAAACAATTTATTCTTTGCAGGACAAATCAACGGAACCACGGGTTATGAAGAAGCTGGCGGACAGGGTTTGATTGCGGGTATCAATGCACATATTAATTGTCATGGGGGAAAGCCATTTACACTGGGAAGAGATGAAGCATATATTGGCGTTCTTATCGACGATTTAGTTACTAAAGGTGTTGACGAGCCATATCGTATGTTCACCTCACGCGCCGAATATAGACTACTCCTTCGACAAGATGATGCGGACATGCGATTAACACAAAAAGGAATTGAATTAGGAATTGTAAAACAAAACAGAGCAGAACAATTTGAATTGAAAAATAATCAGCAAGCAAAATTAATTGACTTTATTCGGAACTACTCAATAAAACCAGCCTATATCAATGAGTTTTTAGCGTCAATGGATTCATCAGAATTAAAACACGGTTGCAAATTGGCCGATTTAGTAGTTCGACCTCAATTAGGAATAAATGAGTTGGCAACTGCTATACCTGCACTGAAAGCCAAAATAGATGAAATACAATGCAGTAAAGAAGAAATTGTAGAATCTACTGAAGTAATTCTTAAATACGAAGGTTATATTGTACGTGAAAAGTTAATTGCCGAAAAGCTACAACGATTGGAGCACATTTCACTACGCGGAAGAATTGATTACACGCGAATTCTATCATTATCAACTGAAGCACGCCAAAAACTAACTAAGATTGACCCCGAGACAATTGGTCAAGCAAGCCGCATCCCCGGCATTTCACCCAGCGATGTAAATGTTTTATTGGTAATGTTGGGAAGATAAGTTATAGCTTCACGTTTGAATGGTTTGAAAAGTTTGAGGTTATTGTTTCACGTGAAACACATCTAAGTATTTACCATTTAAAAATGTACCATTTACTGTTTAATAAAAATAAGACATGCAGCGTATTATTGAAAAATTAATACACCATTATATTATTCTCATTACTTATGAAAAAAATAAAAAGTTCCACGTGGAACAAAATTAATAATGAAAACAACCAACACATTAAAAGAACAGATTAATTCACTCCCTGAAGTTCCAGGAGTGTATCAGTACTTTAATACATTGGAAGAAATAATATATGTTGGGAAAGCGAAGAATTTAAAAAAAAGAGTTAGCTCTTATTTTAATAAAGTACACGAACAGGGCAAAACAAACGTACTGGTAAAAAACATAGCATCGCTCAAATACATTGTAGTAGCAACCGAAGAGGATGCATTATTACTCGAAAACAATTTAATAAAAGAGTACCAGCCACGGTATAATGTTTTAATGAAAGATGGGAAAACCTATCCAAGTATTTGTATAACTAACGAACCATTTCCTCGAATTTTTAAAACCAGAAACATAATAAAAAATGGTTCGTTATATTTTGGGCCATACAGTTCTAATTGGACAATAAATTCGTTACTTGATATTATTCACCAGCTGTACCCTATCCGAACATGTCGCCTGCCATTATACAACGATAATATAAAAAACGGGAAGTTTAAAGTTTGCCTTCAATACCATATCCACAAATGCAATGGGCCTTGTGAAGCAAAGGAATCGATGGAAGAATATCGAAAACACATTGATCATGTTAAAAAAATTATTGAAGGTGATGGAAATGAAATAAGCAAAATTCTGTTTAGTCAGATGCAACAGTTGGCTTCCGAATTCAAATTTGAAGAAGCTCACTTAGTTAAACAAAAATATGAATTGATTGAAAATTACCGTTCGAAATCTGTTATATCGAATACAATTCTTGAAAACACGGATGTATTTGCGTACGATGAAAATGAAAATTCGTCATACATAAATATTCTTCGAATATCTAAAGGTAGTATTATTCAGGGATACACTATAGAGTACAAAAAACGAATAGACGAAGCAAAAGAAGATATTTTAGCCATAGCTATTATTGAACTGAGAGAACGATTGAAAAGTAATTCAAAAGAAATTGTTCTTCCATTTAAAATTGATATAGATCTTAGTGGAATACAACTAATTGTACCTCAGCGAGGTGACCGGAAAAAGCTGCTTGAACTGGCAGAGCAAAATGTACGTCAGTTTAAATTAGATAAGTTAAAACAAGCAGAAAAATTAAACCCGGATCAACGAGCTATTCAACTGCTGGATGCTATAAAAGAAAAATTAGCCCTACCTAAACTACCAATGCAAATTGAATGTTTTGACAATTCAAATATACAAGGAAGTGATGCTGTAGCTGCTTGTGTGGTGTATATAAAGGGTAAACCGGCAAAAAAAGAATATCGAAAATATACCATAAAAACAGTGCAAGGTCCTGATGATTATGCATCTATGAAAGAGGTTGTTCGTCGTCGTTATACGCGTACGATAAACGAAGAGCTTACTTTACCTGACCTGATTGTAGCCGATGGTGGCATTGGCCAAATGGAAGTAATCCGGCAAGTGATAGAAGATGAATTAAATTTGCAAATTCCAATTGCCGGATTGGCTAAAGATGGCAAGCACCGCACACATGAAGTGTTAATTGGTTTTCCGCCACAGGCAGTTGGACTAAAACCAACCGATCAACTTTTCAAATTCTTTGCCGGAATGCAAGATGAAGTTCATCGTTTTGCCATCACCTTCCATCGCGACAAGCGAAGCAAAACACAAGTGGCTTCGGAACTTGATAATATAGTCGGAATTGGTGAAAAGACAAAAAACGACCTGATTACTCGTTTTAAAAGCGTAAAACGAATCAGAAGCGCTAAAATTGAAGAACTAACTGAAATAATCGGAACTAACAGAGCATCAATTGTTTATAAGCATTTTAATGTTGATTTGAAGCTCTGAGAATTTAATATTTAAAAATAACAGTATCTTTGTGCGCAAATATTCTGCTCCAAATCGTCAAAAAAGAGTATTTAAGAAAAAACATAAATACAATTTCTAATCAACCAATATCAACATAAAGATAAATATGATATCTTTAAATATAAAATCGATAAAAACTATAAAGGAGACTGCCCGACAATTTATTAAGCAAATTGGAGATGGAACAGTTTTTGCGTTTAACGGAACTATGGGTGCCGGAAAAACAACATTCATAAAATCAATTTGCGAAGAGCTTGGTGTAACAGAGACTGTAAACTCTCCAACTTTTTCCATAGTAAACGAATACGAAACAGCAGATGGTCACATCATTTATCATTTCGATTGCTATCGAATAAATAAAATAGAAGAGGCGCTCGAAATTGGTATAGAAGAATATTTATACAGTGGCAACTTGTGTTTTATCGAATGGTCGGAAAATATAGCCTCGCTCCTACCCGATTCGGTTGTAAATGTTGATATTAAGGAATTGGATAATGGGGAGAGAAATGTACTAATATGCCAATGAGACAATATGCCAATAAAATAAAACAATATTAATATGAAAGCAAAAACAAAAAACAAAGTGCTTGAGCAGGTAAAAGCCTCGCGAAAGCAAAGCCGTGAAGAGGAACTAAAAACGCACGGTAAAGCGATAAACTATCGCAAAATAGTGGAAAGTAAAATGGTTTATAACCGCAAAAAAAATAAGGCAGACGCTGATGAGGCGCTGCCTTTTTCTTTGACCTCTAACCCCTAAAGGGGAATAAGAGATAAATTTTTACCAAATACTAACCCGATTCTCCGGTTTTACGTACATGGCATCTGTTGCTTTAATACTAAAGGCATCGTACCATGCCTGAATATGCGGTAAAGCGCCGTTAACACGCCATTTACCAAGTGAATGAGGGTCTGACTTGGTTAACACCAAAATCTCTTCAGGACGGATATTTCCTGCCCATACATTAGCGTATGAAAGGAAGAAACGTTGCTGTGGTGTAAAACCGTCAACATTAGCCAAAGATGACTCCTTAGTGGCTTTAGTAAATGCATTATACGAAACCTGCAGACCACCATGATCAGCAATATTTTCACCCAAGGTAAATTTACCATTTGCTTTTGTTCCTGGAGCAACTTCAATAGCATCAAAGAAATCAGCCAACACTTTTGCACGAGCATCAAACTTTGTTTTATCCTCTTCAGTCCACCAATTTTTAAGGTTTCCATCCTTATCGAATTGACAGCCTTGATCATCAAATCCATGTGTCATTTCGTGACCAATTACAACACCAATTGCACCATAATTGAAGGCATCATCAGCCTTCATATCGAAAAACGGATATTGCAGAATACCAGCCGGGAAACATATTTCGTTGGTAGAAGGATTATAATAAGCATTCACCGTTTGTGGTGTCATTAACCACTCTTCCTTATCAACTTGTTTGCGAGCAGCTTTGGCAAACATATAGGCGCTTTCAAACCTGTTTGCGCGTTGAATATTCGCATAATACGAATCTTTGCTAATCTTAAGCTTTGAATAATCCCTCCATTTATCCGGATAACCAATTTTCACGTGGAACGTATTGAGTTTTTCGATAGCTTTCAGTTTGGTAGAGTCACCCATCCAAGGCAATGCATTAATGCGTTCACCCAAAGATTGTTGCAGGTTATGAACAAGCTTTAGCATACGTTCTTTTGCTTCAGCAGGAAAATATTTTTTGACATACATCTGCCCTACTGCTTCGCCGAGCACACCATCCACATTACTAACAGCACGCTTCCAACGAGGCGATTGTTCTGTTTTTCCTGAAAGCGTTTTACCATAAAAATCAAAGTTTTGAGCCGTGATTGTGTCACTTAAATAACCGGCAGCAGCATCCATAACTTTCCATTGCAAGTAAGCAATTTGATTCGATAAGGGCTCAGTTGTAATAATATTTCCAACTTCAACTAACGATTCTTTTTGCGAAACACTGATATCTTTAATTTGAGCTACACCTAATGCTTTTAAATAATCATTCCAATTAATGGCAGGAACTAATTTCTGCAAATCAGCAATGCTCATTTTATTATAATTTGCATGTGGGTCGCGGAGTTTAATTTGATCGTAAGCAGCAGTTGCTAAGCGAGTTTCAATTTTTAAAACCGATTCCATATTTTGCTTGGCAACAGGCTCGGCAAAACCAAAAAGCTGAAACATTTTAACAACATGCTCTTTATACTTGTTACGAATGTTAGTAGTTTGAGCATCGTTATCCAGGTAATATTCACGCTCACCTAAACTGATTCCACTTTGATAAGTTTGTACTAAATACTGATTGCTATTCATAGCATCAGCATCAACGTATAATGCAAAATAAACATCAACATCTGTTTGCAAAAGTTCTGGCAACAATTTAGTTAACTCATCGGTGGATTTAAGCGCAGCAATCGTTTTTAACTGATTTTCAACAGGTTTAATACCATCTTTATTCAACTTTACACTATCCATAGCCAGATTATACAAATCGCCGATTTTCTGTTCAACCGTTCCATTATCAGCCCGTTTTGCTGCAATCTCTTCAATCAGTTCACGCAACTGTTTACGGTTATTTTCTGCTAATAGATCGAAACTACCGAAGCGTGAATACTCACCGGTTAATGGATTGTTTTTCATCCAACCACCACAGGCGAATTGGTAAAAATCAGTTCCTGGAACAGCAGTTGTGTCGAGATTTTTCAGGTCGATACCTGAACTAAGTTTGTTTGCATTGTTGCACGATGGATTCATAAGCAAAATTCCTCCTAAACCCAATACTGGGAATAAAAGTTTGATTTTTAATTGTTTAAACATAATATGTTGTTTTAGAGTATTATTTTATACAAGTAAGCGTTTCGTCAACCGGATTTACAAATTCTCGTTGCAAAGGTTCTTCCACCGAATCGATAATTGCAAATAATTGATTCAATGTTTCTGCTCGCAACATAGCAATACGCGTATCTTTAAAATTAGGAATTCCTTTAAAAACGGGACTTGCGGCTAAATGTCGGCGACTGTGAATGATCCCTTTGAGGCGTTTATTCAATAATTCTGTAGTGATACCCTCACTCAAAGTGAGAGTATCACTTTCTGGTACATCCAGCCATTTAACCGAAGCAATAATATGCTCTTTCAGAATGGCTTTTTGTTCATCAAAAGCGAGGATTTGTTTATGCTCACCCGTTTGGAAAAAGTGTTTTATTTCGCTAAAAATCCAGGGCTTACCAATAGAACCGCGACCAATCATAACAGCATCCACACCATAGCGTTTAAAGCATTCCAATGCCCGTTCAGCCGAAGTAACATCTCCATTACCAATAATGGGAATATGCATACGCTGATTATTCTTCACATCTCCGATTAACGACCAATCTGCATCGTCTTTGTACATTTGAGCGCGTGTGCGACCATGAATAGTAAGTGCCTGAATGCCACAATCCTGCAATTGTTCCGCCAAATCAACAATAATTCTACTGTCATCATCCCATCCTAAACGGGTTTTTACGGTTACCGGAAGTTTTACTGCATTAACCACATCCTTCGTAATTTGAAGCATACGTGGAATATCTTGTAGCAGCCCCGCTCCTGCCCCTTTACCAGCCACTTTTTTTACCGGACAACCAAAATTTATATCAATAATATCCGGTTGAGCTTCTTCGGCAATTCGGGCAGCATCAGCCATCGATACCGGATCGTGACCATAAATCTGAATCGCTATCGGTCGTTCTTGGGGATAAATTGTTAGCTTTTGTTTCGTACGATTTACATCACGAATCAAAGCTTCTGATGAAACAAATTCGGTATACAACATATCAGCCCCAAAACGTTTACACAAAAGGCGAAAAGCCGGATCGGTAACGTCCTCCATGGGAGCCAGAAAAAGCGGTAAATCAGGAAATTCTATATTCGAAATCTTCATAAGTTGTTGCCCCCAACCCCTAAAGGGGAGTCAGAGAAAAAGTATGTAAATAATTGGGCTGCAAAAGTACAAATAAAATGTTAAACGAATGAATATAATAAACTCATTTTCAAGGTAAATTGTTCAACAAAAAAGAAATATAGAAATATACTTGCAAGATATACTATTATAATATACTTTTGTAAAAAAATTAAACATTATGAAGACTGTATCATTAAAAATTGACGATTTGATTTTTCAGGAAACAGAAAATATTCTTTCAAAAACCAAAAAACCTCGCAACAGGTATATTAACGAAGCAATTGATTATTATAACAAAGTTCAAAAAAGACTTCAGTTAGAAAAGCGACTTAAAAATGAATCAAATCTTGTTGCTGATGAATCGAAGAAAGTACTAACCGAATTTGAATCAATAGATAATGTTGATTAAACAATTTGAAATTTGGATAGCAGATTTGAATACCCAAATTGGAACAGAGGCAGGTAAAAAACGAACAGTTTTAGTTATTCAAACAAATTTATTGAATAAACTTCCGCATCCATCCACCATAGTTTGCCCTATCACAACAAATATACAAAAAGAAGCTGAAATTCTACGAGTTCATTTAAAAAAAGGAATGGCAGACTTACACGAAAATTGTGATATAATGATTGATCAATTACGAGCCATTGATAATAAAAGACTTGTAAATAAAGTGGGGGATTTACCCAAAAATCTTATTGAAAAAGTGAAAGAGAATATCAGTATACTTATTGATTTATAAGTAATTGCATAATATGAAAATCAAATATAGTATTATTATAACACTACTTTATTGTATAATAAACTTAACGTATTCACAAACTGTAAAATACGCTCCTGCCTGGTTTGGACCTAATGCTAATCCGGTTCCTGAAATGACCGATGCTCGTATTCCGACTAAAACAATCGTAAGTTTAATGGGCGATTATTACTTTGGTTACGGCGACAAAACCACAAATGGCTACGTAAAAATGGAGTTCCCTCTCCTACCCGAACGCGTTTCGTTTAAACTTTGGTTTACTAGTTTAGAGAATTATATAGTTACACCAGAATTAAGTGCCTATCGTGGTATGAACGGAAACCTGAACGGAAAGCCAAACGGCGATTTGTATGTACAAACACGTATTTCGTTGCTTAAAGAACGTAAGAATGCTCCTGCAATAATTTTGAATACAACGTTGAAAACAGCTTCTGGAACCATGTTTAATGAAAGGCGATATTACGACACACCGGGATATTATTTCGATGTAGAATTTGGTAAATCGTTTTACACAAAAAGTAAATTTATAAACGAAATTCGCACGGTTGGAAATCTTGGATTTCTTTGTTGGGAAACTTCGGGCAGTCGACAAAACGATGCTCCCATGTACGGCGTAAAACTGATTGTAGTTAACGACAAATGGAAATTTGATAACACACTTTCGGGCTATTGGGGATGGATGCATACAAGCGCTCGATATGGTTCTGATTATGGTGATGCACCCTTGGTTTATGCTACTAAAATAACTTTTTTGGCTGGATATATGGATTATTTTGCTCAATATCAATATGGTATAAAAGATTTTCCGTATCATCAGATTCGGGTTGGTATTAGTTTTCCGGTTGAGAAACTAACACCGAAATACAATCCCTACCCCCTGAAGGGAAACTAAATTACTTTCACTTTACTATAAACAAGTAAATTATTATGAATCAAGAAAACATACAAAACAATACTAATTCAGTTCCCCTTCAGGGGTTAGGGGCAGACAGGTCTCACTTTGAAATCATGGCTCCGGCAGGTTCATGGGAAAGTCTTTCGGCTGCGATTAAAGCCGATGCTGATTCGGTGTATTTTGGCATCGAAAAGCTGAATATGCGCGCCAAATCGAGCTCTAACTTTACAACCGAAGACTTACGCGAAATTGTACGTATTTGCAACGAAAATAAGGTAAAAAGCTACCTCACAGTTAATACCATTTTGTACGATAACGACCTGACTTTAATGCGCGAAATAATTGATGTAGCCAAAGAATCGCAGGTTTCGGCCATTATAGCAGCGGATGTTTCAGCGTTGATGTATGCCAATCAGGTAGGAGTGGAGGTGCACCTTTCCACGCAACTTAATATTTCAAATGTGGAATCACTGAAGTTTTACGCCCAATTTGCCGATGTGGTGGTGTTGGCGCGCGAGTTGAATATGGAGCAAGTTTCGGAAATTTATCAAGCCATTGAAAATGAACAAATAAAAGGTAGGAGTGGAGCGCTAATTCGAATCGAAATGTTTTGCCATGGTGCTTTGTGTATGGCCGTTTCGGGGAAATGCTACCTGAGTTTGCACGAAAAAAATGTTTCGGCCAATCGCGGAGCTTGTAACCAGATTTGCCGCCGCGGTTATACTGTAAAAGACAAAGATTCCGAAATTGAATTAGAAATTGATAATGAATACATTATGTCGCCCAAAGACCTGAAAACAATTGGGTTTATGGACGAAATGATGCGGGCAGGAGTTAGGGTTTTCAAAATTGAAGGACGCGCTCGCGGAGCTGAATATGTAAAAACGGTGGTGGGTTGTTACTCCGAAGCTATTGATTCGGTGCTGAATGGGACGTTTACAGACGCGAAAAAGGCTGAATGGGACACACGCCTTAGCAAAGTCTTTAATCGTGGATTTTGGAACGGCTATTACCTCGGACAACGATTGGGCGAATGGAGTGCGAATTATGGCTCGGAAGCTACCCACAAAAAAGTATACGTGGGCAAATGCACCAACTTTTTCCAAAAACTCGGTGTTGCCGAATTTTTATTGGAAGCACAATACCTCGAAGTGGGTGACGAAATACTCATTACCGGAGAAACCACTGGTGCTTACGAAGACCATGTAAAAGAAATGCGTGTACAACTCAAACCAGTGGATAAAGTAGAAAAAAAAACCTATTTCTCCATGAAAACCAATGAGTTGATACGGCGAAATGATAAATTATTTAAAATAGTAGAACAAACAAAGCAGTGAAAAATAGGTAAATTCGTCAATACAATGACGTTTTTTACATTAAATTCGTCAATACAATGACGTTTTATACATTTTTTCAAATGAAATTAAGTTTAAAAAAATGAAATCAACGGCTTCATTTATGGCATGATCGGCTTCGGGAATAGGTAAAATTACCCAATCGTGCTGCATGCTGTTAAATTTTCGAAATACAAATTGGGGAAGCAATTGTGTTTTAATTTTCATTAGTTCAATATTTGGACATAAAAGTTCTTCCGTACCATAAAAAACTAAAGTAGAACATAGTTTATCAAAATTACCAAACATAGGAGAAAGTAAATAATTTCTTAAATTGTCACCTCCGGCATACGAACAAGCTGTAAATTTCAAACCATTTAATGTTAGAATTTTATCTCTTGTAATATAGCTTGAAATTTGTGGATTATCCATTTTTAAATCTAACCAAGGCGAAAAGAGTATCAGTTTTTGGGGTTGAATTATTGCATTTTCTGAAGCTAATTTTTGAGCAAAAGCCAGTGCCAAACCACCTCCTGCAGAATCGCCTATAAATACAAAACTATCATTCGGATATTTGTCTACAAGTAGATTATAGCTTTTCTGAACCATCTCAAAAGTTTGAATATAAGTAGATTCGGGAGCTAAAGGATAATCGATATAACTAACTTTACAGGAAACTTTGTTGGCAAACGTCACAACTAATTTGCGATGCATGGCACTACCTTCAAACACATAAGCACCTCCATGAAAAAACAATATATGCAGTTTGTTGTTACATAAATTTGGTGTAATCGTAATAACAGATTTACCGCAAACAAGAAATTCACAGGTATTTAATTTTTGAAATTCTGGCGTATCACTTAGTTTTATATTGGTTCGTGGTGGTTTTTTTAAAGCTTTCTCTACAAACCATTTGAAATTGAAAATACCTAAAAAAAAGCGAATGATTTTTGATTCGATACTTGGCATAATCTAAGTTAAATTTATATATTTGCAAAAAAAAACTACAAAAATGGAAGAAACTGAAAAAATAATTTTGAATAAAGATACAGTAAAACTACTGTGGTCGAAAACTTATAATACGGATGGTAAACCGGATTGGTCGCACATATTTCCATATTACCACAAAGATATAGTTTTTCAGGATACAATCCAGCGCATTGAGGGAATTGATGAATTTAAAGAAATGTGTAACCGATTGACCATGCGTACAGGTCAGTTAACAATGGAAATTGTAAGCATTGCTCAAAACGATAATGTGATAATTTTGGAATGGGTTATGACAATGATTTTTAAAAAATACCCGAGTACACCACTTTTCGGAGCAACAAAATTATTGATAAGTGCCGAAGGAAAAATACTCCAACAACGTGATTATTATGACCTTTGGGGCGATATTTTCAATAATATTCCGCATTGGAACAAAATGTACAGGAAGTTTCTAGTGAAAAAATTTGGATAAAATAGTAACCACAAATGAACACAATAGAATCACAAAAGAATTATAGAAAACATTTAATTTTATACTAATTGATTTCTTACTTTTGTTCTCTTATGTGTCCTTTTGTGGTTCAAAATAAAAAATAATGTCAGCAAAAAAAACAATACAATATATCCGCCAGTACAAATGGGGCAATGTGTTTGCCATGATTCGCAACAATTACAGAGATGCGAAAAATTGTACAGACAATTTCAATAAAAAATTAGTTGTAATTACAGGAGCCACGTCTGGAATAGGGCTGGTTACCACACATAAATATGCTTCGATGGGAGCTAATTTGCTATGTGTAAACCGAAGCATTGAGAAATCGGAAAAACTAAAACAGGATATTGAAACTACTTACGGTGTAGCATGCAATTTTATTATTGCTGATTTAAGCAGCCTAAACGAAAGTTTTCAAGTAGCCAACGAACTGAAAGCACTATCGGAACCCATTGATGTACTGATACATAACGCAGGAGTATTTTTAACAAAACGTGAAATTACACCCGAAGGTTTCGAAAAAGTACTGGCCATTCACTATTTGTCGTCGTTTGTGATAAATTTTACGCTGATGGATAAATTAAAATCGCAGCAAAAGGCACGGATTATAATGGTTGGATCCGAAGGGCATCGCTTTGCAGCATGGGGGTTGAATATCAATGATTTGAATTGGAAGAGACACCGCTATTCAGGTTTAGGAAGTTACGGTTCAGCAAAATTGGCGCAATTATTATCTATGTTGGTTTTTGCTGATTATTTTAAAAATACCGGAGTTACCATAAATACGATGCACCCCGGAGCTGTAAAATCCGAAAGTGGAAAAACAAATGGATGGTTTTACAAATGGTATAAAAAAAATGTGATTGACAGAACATTGAAATCAGCCGATTGCTCAGCCGAAGCTTTGTACTATTTAGGTGTATCTCCCGAAATAGAAGGGGAAAGTGGAAATTTTTACAACCTTACTACCTTAGAAGAACCGGCTCCTCCTGCATTAGATAAAGATGTTGCGCTTGAACTTTGGCAAAAAACATTAGCAATGACAGGAATTGAATTAGAAGTAGAATTAAAATGGAGCAAAAATACGATACAATAGTTGTAGGAGGTGGAATAGCAGGTTTAACAGCTGCTGCCTATGTAGCACGCAGTGGTCAAAAAACGCTGCTTATTGAAAAAAATCGAGAATTAGGGGGGTTGGTTAATACTTTTGCACGTAATGGTTTCCGTTTCGAAGCTGGTGTGCGCGCACTCGAAGATGCCGGAATAATTTTACCTATGCTTACCGATTTAGGTATAACCATCGAAACAGTAAAAAGTCCGGTTTCTGTTGGAATAGAAAATGAAATTCTTAATATAACTGATATCAGCAGCCTTGAGGAATATAAAAATATGCTTAAAAGGTTCTACCCTGAGAGTAGTGCTGAGATTGATGAAGTTATTAAAACTATCCGGAAAATTATGAAACATATGGAAATTCTCTACGGACTTGAAAATCCTATTTTCATGGACTTAAAAAATGATTATCCGTATATTTTTAAGAAACTTTTACCTTGGTTACCCCGATTTTTATTTACCATCGGTAAAATTAATAAAATGCAATATCCGGTGGAAGAATATCTGGCTAAAACAGTTAAAAATCAGGCATTAATCGATATTATTTCACAGCATTTTTTTAAAAACACACCTACTTTTTTTGCACTTAGTTACTTTTCGCTTTATCTCGATTATTTTTATCCTAAAGGTGGTGTAGGCAAACTGGCCGATGCTGTACATAAAAAATACAAGGAATTGGGTGGCGAAGTTAAAAATAACACAAGTATAACGGCTGTAAATCCAGATTCAAAAACACTTACCGACGATAAAGGTGAAGTGAACACATACAATAATTTAATATGGGCAGCCGATTTAAAAACCTTGTACAAAATTGCTGATACAAGTACGTATCAATCAAAAAATGCTGCCAATGTTGGGCAAACAAAATCCTTGATATTGAAAAACAAAGGAACCGATACTGTATTTTCGTTGTATCTTCAACTAAATGAACCACTTGAAACTTTCGGAAAAATTGCAAACGGACATTTCTTTTATACACCTTCACGTAAGGGACTGGGTATGATACATCGTGAAGAGTTGGACCATTTACTTCAAAATTTTGATACACTCACTAAAGAAGATATATACGCCTGGCTCGATCGGTTTATAGCTTTAAATACCTTCGAAATTTCTATTCCGGGCTTAAAAGATAAAACTTTAGTTCCCGAAGGAAAAACAGGTATGATAATCAGTTTTTTAGCTGAATATGCATTGTTTCATAAAATTGAAAAAGCTGGTTGGTTACCCGAATTTGTTACTGAAGTTGAAAAACGAGTTATTGATGTGATATCAGCATCGGTATATCCAGTTTTGAAAGATAAAATCATCGGACAATTTTCGTTTTCGCCCATCAGCATTCGTAACCGCATTGCCAGTTCCGAAGGTGCCATAGTAGGTTGGGAATTTACAAAACAGATGCCGGTAATTCATAAAATTCAGCATGTAGCCAAATCGGTACTTACACCAATTCCGAATATTTATCAGGCCGGACAGTGGGCATACAGCCCTTCAGGCGTACCTATGTCGATACTTACAGGTAAACTAGCTGCCGATAGTGTATTGAAAAACAGCCCTAAACGAACGAAGAAACTGTAATTATTGTTTGTAGTTCAGATAAATTGCCTTGCAGTTTATTGTGGTATTTTCCTTTACTTCGAATAGCAATTCTTTAAAATCAGGCGGACCGAATCTCAACACCGGATTATTCGAAAAACCAAAGCCCTCGCGTGGAATAAAAAACAAAATTGTATCCAGTTTTTTATTCTTATTTTCGTCGTGAATAAAATTAAAGGCATATTTTCCCACTTTCATATTTTCGAAAACAAGCATACATTTTTGATTAGAAATATCGAGCGAACCTGTTTTTAAACTCCTTTTCTGGTCGTCGAATAGTTCGTAGTGCAACTGACCTTTATTATTACGTAAAGCTGAAATTTCAACCGTTAAAGTGTGTTGTGTAAACGATTTTAAGGGATTGATAAACAGCAAAATTATAAATAAAGAAAAGAATAGTTTCATCATAATTGATTTTTAAATTTTATTCAATTCACCAAATTAGGTCAATTTTGGTGAATTTGACATAAACGAGTATATAAAATTGGTGTATTTATTTCAACCTCAGTGTAAAAGTCGTTCCTTTTCCAACTTCACTTTCCACTTGAATTGTACCTCCAAGGCGGTCGGCAAATTCTTTACAAAGAATCAGCCCTAAACCGGAACCCTTTTCGCTATTTGTTCCTTCGCGCGATTTCAGATTTTTGTCGACTCGGAAAAGATGGTCAATGTCTTCAGCTTCTATTCCAATGCCCGAATCTGAAATGGCAATTTCTACATAATCCGGCATCGTTTGAGCTTTAACAGCTACTATACCGCCTTCTGAAGTATATTTTATTGCATTGGTAAGTAGGTTACGAAGAATAGTTTTCAGCATATCGATATCCGATTCAATAAAAATAGTATCGTCGACAATGGCTGAAAGTGTAATTTTTTTAGTATCTGCCTGTGTTTTGATAAGATCAAAACAACTATTCACTTCATCTGCTAAGCTCAATTTTTCTATATTTATATCGATGGTATCAGTTTGTGAACGCGCCCAACGTAGCAAATTTTCGAGCAATTCATAACCATGTTGAGCAGTTGAACCAATGGTTTCAAATTGTGCATCAACTTCAGTTGGATTATAATTTTTAAACTGTTTGATAATTTTGATATAATTCTGAATTCCTACAAACGGATTTCGCAAATCGTGTGCTATAATAGAGAAAAATTTATCTTTGGTAGCAATTAATCGTTCGAGTTGTGCTGCATAATTATTAATTTGCTCATTTTTAAACCTGATAAGCAAATGCGTATTAACACGAGCCTGTAACTCAATCAAATCGAATGGTTTAGCAAGAAAATCGCATGCGCCTGACAATAATGCCTTGCGCTTGGCATCGATTGTAATATCGGCAGTTAAAACCAATATTGGTAAATAAACAGATGGAGGAATAATTGTTTTAAGCTGATTCATTACATCAAACCCACTCATATAAGGCATAGCTAAATCAAGTAAAATAATATCCGGATTATAATCAAATACTAATTCTACAACATTTCGCGGATCGGTTGTAGATTTAATATTTTCGTATCCCTGAATTTTCAGAAAATCGTGTAAGACCTGAATATTAACATCCAAATCGTCCACTATCAAAATTTTAGCATTCTTCAAAACGTAATCAGTCATTGTATATTTTTTGTATTAAAATGTAAAGTTACAAAAATTCTGAAATAATTTTCATAAATTCCGAAATATCCAATGGTTTTGTAAGATATTTTTTTGAACCAGCTAATAGCATACGGTCAATTTGATTTTGCATAGCATCGGCACTTAGTATAATTACCGGTATATTTTTCGTTAAATCATTTCCTTGTAATAATAAAAGTACTTCATCACCTTGTATATCAGGTAAATTCATATCCAATAAAATCACATTTGGGCTATGTTCGATTGCTAAATCTACTACATTGCAACCATTTATAGTTGAAACCAATTGCACATCTGGAAGTTGAATACTAAAAATTTCTTCTACTAATTCAATATTCGACAAATTATCCTCAATGTAAAGTACTTTTGCTTTACTTTTTATAGAGTCTATATTGTTAACCATTTCATTTTCTTCGTTCTTAGTACTTGTATCAGGATTATCAGCCGACAATTGAATCCAAAATGTACTGCCAATACCCGGTTTACTATCTACTCCCAACGTACCTCCCATGGTTTCAACAAGTTTTTTAACTACAGCCAAGCCCAGACCTGTGCCCTCGATTCCTGAATTAGTTGCTCCAATACGTTCGAATGGAATAAATATTTTTGTAATATCCTCATCGGTAATTCCATAACCGGTATCGGTAATCGAAATTCGTATAAACGAATTGTTTGAGTCGTTCGAAATAATTTTTTTTGCACTTATACTAACTAATCCACTTGGTTTGTTGTACTTTACGGCATTATGTAATAAATTTAATAAAATCTGATTTAAGCTCTGCTTGTCCGATTTAACAAACAATTTTGTTGGGATTTCAATTTTGTTTATTTTAACTCCACGTTCCAAAGCAAGAGGACGTATAATGTCCGACATCTCATCCAAAATACTATTAACTTCAATTGTTTCGATATTTAACGATAATCGACCTGCTTCGATTCGCGAAATATCCAACACTTCGTTTATGAGATTCAACAAATGTCGTCCACTTTTTAAAATATGATTTACACTTTTTTTCTGTCCGGTATTCAAGTCACCCAACTCAAGAATTTGTGCAAAACCGAGTATCGAATTCATAGGTGTACGTAACTCGTGACTCATGCGCGAAAGAAATTCACTTTTTGCAACATTGGCTTTCTCAGCTTCAAGCTGAGCTTTATGCATCTCCTGCTCAGCACGCTTACGGTCGCTTATATCAATAGAAACAGTAAGTAAACAACGAACATCACCTACATAAATAGTATCGGCCGATAGTAGAACTATATGTTTGTTCCCTGATTTAGATTTTATAGAAACTTCTAATTTCCGAACAGGAATATTTTTATCCAAACTATCAATAATGAGTGCGCGTAATCCTTCATCCTCGAAAACACACAATTCCATATTCGTACGTCCAACAATTTCTTGATAGTCGTATTCAACTGTTTCAACAAAGGTATTATTCACATCAACGTATATACCTGTGTAATAATCGGATATAGCCATTAATGCGGAACTTGACTGAAAAGCAGTTGAAAATTTTTGTTCCGAAAGCTGAATTTTCGAAATATCTTTACTTACTCCAAAAATTGTTGGCAAACCATTCCATAGTCCGTATTTTACACGCGTTTCAACCGGTATATGACGTCCATCTTTTGTAACCAACGGTACCGGACAAAAAGTGGATTTGCCCTGTAACATTTCGGTCACTATTTTACCTGCTTCTTCTCTTCTATTTTCGGGGTGTACCATTAAAACCGACTTAGCATCCAATTCTTCGGGCGAATAACCAAGTCTATCAACAACCGTATTATTTATATGAATTATTCGGCCATTTTCATCCAACACCCATAAAAAATCGTCGATCGTATTAAAGAAAGTTTTGAAATTCTGACGCGATATTTCAAGCAAACTCTCGTTACGTTTGTTCATAATAAGTGTTGACAACATACTACTCCAAACCATTAAAACATTTATTTCGGATTGAGAATATTGTCTGTAGTTAGTAACCGAATCGAGACCAACAAAGCCAATAAAATTGTTTTCGTAAAGCAAAGGCAAAGCTATTAGCGATTTTATACCCTGTGGTTCCAATATCTCTTTTTCGTTTATCCATTCGGCAGGTAAATCGGCAACTGATGGAATAATTACATTCCGATGAAGTTGCATCGATTTCATCCATTCGGGAAATATTTCAATTGGTAAATCTTTTAAATTATCAATTTCTGCACTTATTCCATCATTACACCATTCGTAGGTATTACTCATCAAATCGCCGGTATCATGAATTTCGAAAATATAACTCCTATCTGCATTTAAAAATTTAGCAATGCGAGTTAATGTTGTATGTAATGCTATATCTATTTCACTCAACTTAATACCTGTAAGTTGAGCCGATAAAAGCAACATTTCATTTTCGAACTCTTCGGCTCTTTTTTGTTCTGTTATATCGCGTAACGAACCATAAGCTCCTATAACCTCGTTTGCATCATTTACTCCAAGACGTGCAAAAACATCAATCCAGCAATAACCACCATCTTTTTTAAGATAACGAGTTTCGTGTCTACATACGCCTTTTTCTCTTCTTATCAAAGGTTCAAATAATTCAAGATTTAAAGCTCTATCATCGGGGTGAACAAAATCCAGAAATAGCTTACCCAGCGATTCTTCAACAGAAAATCCGGTAACATGCTCCCACGACTGATTAAGAAATAACCATTTTCCTTCATTATCTGTCTGAAAAATGATTTCTTGAATATTTTCAACAACCGATCTGTATTTTAGCTCACTTTCTTTTAGAGCATCTTCAATTCGTTTTCGTTCGGCAATTTCAACTGTCAGATTAAAATTTGACTTTTCGAGCTGAATCGTTCTTTGTTTTATTTTACTTTCGAGGTTTTGATTTAAATCAAGAATTTGTTTTTCGTAATTCTTTTTTTGAGTTATATCTTGTTTTATGGCTAAAAAGTTGGTAATAATTCCTTTGTTATCAAATACAGGTGAAATAGAAATATACTCCCAATACACCTCGCCTGATTTTCTTTTATTTAACCACTCTGTTTCCCATACATTGCCACTTTTTATCGTTTTCCAAAGATCGACGTATACACTATCCTTAGTCTGTCCCGATTTTAATATTCTGGTGTTTTTTCCTTTCACCATATCAATAGTATAACCCGTAACCTTTTCGAATGCCGGATTTACAAACTCAATTATGCCTTCAGCATTTGTAATAATTACGTTTACAGGACTTTGGTTAATTGCTTGTGAAAGTTTTCGAAGTTCTTGTTCAACATGTTTTCGCTCCGTTATATCAATCAGTGTGCCTGATAAATAAAGTGGTTTTTTTTGCTTATCATAAATTAATTTAGTACTTATTAAAGTTGGAAAAACCGAACCATCTTTTCGAACATGTAATAATTCCTCTGCTGCAAATCCTCCCTTTTTTTTAATAAGATTCTCAATCTTTTCAACTCTTTTTTTATCTTCTAAGCGATGAAGCATTCTAAAATTCATTTTCAATAAATCATCACTTTCCCATCCTAGCATAGTTGCGAAAGCCGAATTTACATATTCAAAATTTCCATCGAGTGACGCAATAAAAGCACCATAATTTGCTTCATCCGAAATGGTTCTGAATTTTTTTAATTCTTTTTCGGCTTCAACTTGTTTTGTAATATCAATATCAACCCCTCTATAACCCATCAAATCTCCGTTTTCATAAAAAACCGGAATTCCATTGGTCAGTAATACAACATTTACACCATTAGGCTTTTTTATTTCGTTAATAAAATTACGAAAACGTTCATTACGTTTAAATACCTCAAATGCAGCATTTTTAATTTCCTCCCGCTTATTCTCAGGGTGTAAATCATAAAAATTCATTTTACCTACCAATTGTTCCGCTTTATAGCCATAAACCTGCTCTGCAATAGGGCTTACATAGGTATAAAGACCATCGCTATTTACTTCCCAAACTACTTCTTCGCTTTGCTCTACTACCTGACGAAAACGATTTTCACTGATTTCAAGCCTTTTATTTGCTTGCATTCGTTCTGTTACATCAATTACAAAAACAGAAATACCAATAATTTCAAAAGTATTATTTTTAACAGGACTATAAAAATTGTCATAATATGTACGGTGCAAATTTTCTTCACCATACTCTTCAGTCAAAACAAAGTAATTATCGGCTAAAACTCTTTCAAAATTTCTTTTTGCTTTTTCTCTGTCTTCTAGTTTTGTAATAATATTAAGCATATTCATACCTAACTGAATATCTACTCCCCATATAATTTTCATAGTTTGAGCATGATATTTTGTAAAAGCAGTATAACAAAAATTAACGTCAAGCGAGAAAACTATGATGTCAACAGGACTTTCAAATATTGAATTCAGAAGTAATAAATCTTTTCTGTATCTTTCTTCACTTAGTTTAAGATCACGTTGAGCATTTTTTCGTTCTGTAATATCGCTAAAAACAGCATAAGCACCTTCATATTCTCCCAATTCGTCAATTTTAGGTTCTGAACTAATGCTTAAGTATTTAACATTCCCTTTTTGAGTCGATATTTCTAACTCATATACATTTGAAATATAATTTTTTCGATTAAGCGTTTGATTTTGAATTTTTTCGATTTCCTTTGAATTTAGAAAATCAAACAACGACATACCCAATAAACTCTCAGTTTCGAATATTTTATTAGCTGCAGGATTTACAAATACAAATATTTCGTGTTGGTTTACTTCCCCAATTCCCTCATTTTGCGAATATAGTATTTTTCGCAAATTTTCTTCGTTATTTTTTAATTTCTCCTCTGAATGTATTCTGTTTGTTATATCACGATATTTCCACAAATGACCACTATATTTGCCTTCAATGAACGTAGGTATATAATCACGTTCGAAAAACCGACCATCAACTAAACTCAAAACATCATTAAAAACAGGTTTTCGTTCGTTCAGTATTTCATTGATGTCTGTAATAAACTTTTCCGGATTATCGAAAAACATTTTACTTTGCTCTGCCGACTGTGAACAATCAGAACCAATTAAAAATTCCGGCTCTACCGGAATATTAAACATTTCGCAAAAAAGCTGATTTGTTATAACTATCTGTCTATTCGAATTTTCAAGTAAAATTCCTTCTTTTAGGTTAATAATCAAATTAGTAAGCAATGCTGACTTATCTCTATATTCACTTTCGGTTTTAATAAGTTCATCAATATCAGATGTGTATAAAAAATTTGGAATAATATTACTTTCGTTCGTATTTTCCTGAATTTGTTTTTCAAAACTGAGTAATAACTCAATAAGTTCCTCCTTCGATTTATCGTGATAATTCATAGTTCTAAATTTTTGAAAATGTGAATTAATTTTTAAATTTTAATCGCACTGTAGCTCCACTTGGATTATTGTTTCTAACACTAATTTCTCCATTATGAGCATCCATTATTAATTTTATTAAAGCCAAATTTAAGCCATTATTTTTATCGATATGTTTTTCGCCAACGCCAAAAAAATGAAACAAATTCTTCAAAGCCATAGCCGAAAAACCACTACCATTATCAATAAACTCAATAATAGTAAAATCATTTTCACTGAAAGCATTCACAGTAACTACCGCATTTTTTGGAGAATATTTTACAGCATTATCTAATAAACATTCGAAACATATTTCAATCAAAATATTGTCGGCTTTAACTGTTGCTAAACCTGCATCTTTGATAAATTCTACATGAATATTTTTTGAATCAATTTTATCTTTTAGTGTTATTTTTGTTTGTTCAATTAAATCTAATATATTAACGTCTTCTATTTCAACAGTATACTTATTGGTTTGCAATTGCGCAATTAATAATGCTTGTATTGAAAAATCGTTAAGCCTATTTGCTGAAATTTCTAAATAATTCAAATACTCTAAAAGCTGAGGCGAGTCAATATTTGATTTTAGAATTTCGGTAAAACCTTTAATTCCATTCAATGGTGTTCGTATTTCGTGGCTAATAATATTAAGAAACTCTAATTTAGCATTATCAAGTGCTTCTAATTGCTCGTTTTTAAATTTTAATTCCTTATTTGCTTTTTCAAGTTCACGGGTACGCTCCTTCACTTTCGATTGCAATTTCAAATTATGCTTTTCGAGTTGCAAATGCAAATAGCGCGTATCAAGTAAATTTTTTATACGAATAATAACTTCATTTAAATCAAATGGTTTCGACAAAAAATCTTTTGCACCTGCACTTAAAGCACGTTGTTTAACTTCGGTATTTATATCGGCCGTTAATACTAAAACAGGTAAAAATGAATTATGTGTAACAAGTTTTTTCAAATCGTCCATTATCTCAAAACCATTTTTGAACGGCATCATTAAGTCCAATAAAATAATATCAGGTTTAAAAGCCATATATGTATCAACAACAATACACGAATCTGTTAATGACTTAATATTTTGAAAACCAGCATGAGTTAATATCATTTCGAGTAATTCAATATTTGAATACATATCATCAACAATCAGAATTTTTGCATTTTTGTAAAAAGAATTTTTCATTTATGCTTTTCTTTAATTTGTGAATAAAGCTATTATCTATACCAATCATCTTTAATTTTTAAAAACTCAATAATTTTTTCTTCCAAAAACATATTTCTACTTTTTAGCTTATCATAAAAATACTTTGTTTCTAACAAATTTCTTATTCGTAAGCTAACTTCAAGTATATCAAATGGTTTAGTTATAAAATCTTTCGCACCACCACTCAATACTTTTTGTTTATTATCTTTACTTAAATCGGCAGTAAGAATAAGAATTGGAATAAAATTATCAGAAAAAATGGAATTCATTTTTTTCTTTTTCATAATTTCCAAAATATCAAAACCTGATAATTCGGGCATAATTAAATCCAACAACAAAAGATCGGGTTTAAAACTGTCCAATAAACTTTCAACTTGTGTTGAATCAGTAGTAAAACTTATGTTTTTGTAATTCTCGTATTCGAGCATTTGACATAAAACATCGATGTTCGATTGCTTATCGTCAACAATCAGAATTTTTGCATCCTTAAAATTTTCGTTTCTCATAGGATTAATAATTTTAAAAAGGTAATATAATTTCAAAAAAAATAATTAACATAATATTTTATAATTGTATTGGTCTAAAGTTTGGTATTTATATCATACAAAAGCAAAGATATAAAATTGTTTTAATAAAAAAAAATAAGTATACAACAAATGTAATTTATATCCAAATATACTATAAAAGTACAATTATATCATTGATAAATAATTATTTATACTACATTATATAGTAATTACTATATTCAAAAATTCAATTTACTATTACAAAAATAATTATATATATGTCGAAATGTATTTTATATTGGTAATTTTACCACAAAAAAATACATATAATTTTTTACATTTGTAAACAAAATAAATAACCATATAAAATACTATTTTTAGTATATTTATATGGTTATAAACCTATAAAATCTATTTCAAAATCATTTCTAACAAAGATGTTTTTATATTTTCGATAGCATAAAGTGGAAAAACAAAAATAGATTCGTAGTTTGAGAAATTTTCCATAGAACATCTAATACCAATATTTCTATTTTTTTCCTTCAGAAATAAAAACAAACTTTGCATAGAACCTGATTTCGATGCTTTTACTTCGATAGGATAAATTTCGCCATTTACCGCAATAATATAATCGAGTTCGGCATTACTATTCAGTGCTTCGCGACTCCAATAAAATAAATCCTCACGTTGGTATGGTGAATTGTATTTATAGAGTTCTAAACCTGCAAATTGCTCTGCAATAGCACCTTTATTTATCATATTCCAATCGGTAGAAAATAATAAATCGGCAATATTTAAACCTAACATTCGTTGAAATAAACCTGTATCAAAAAATATCATTTTACGTTTTTTAGTGTTTGCTTCTGCTCCCAAGGGAATTCCATTAGCCGAAGTATGCGTAACAGGTATAACCAAACCTGCCAAAATCAGCAAATCCAAGGCTTGTTTGATTTGCTGATGATTTGCCTCCGAATTTGTTTTCGAAAAATTAAACTTACCACCTGCTTGTTGTGCCACCGACACAAAAACTTCCAAAATGCGAAGTTCAGGTACATTTTTATGATATTTTGAAAAATCTGTTTTGTAAGTATGTAGTAAATCATCCAATACTAACTGACAAGCTAATATATCGCCATTTTTTAAATAATTAGCAATCACTTCGGGCATTCCTCCCAACACAATAAATTTTTTAAGTAATTCGACCAACTTAGTATGTAAGGGTTCAGGAATAGGATTTACAGGCGAACTCTTTTTTACATAATCCAAGAGCCTGTTTTCGCCTAAGGCAATCAAAAATTCGTTAAAAGAGAGTGGATGCATAAAAATGGAACGAATGCGACCGACACCAAACGAAGGCAAACTCTGCAAAGCAAATTCGAGCAACGAGCCTGCTGCTATAACATGCAATTCAGGATATTTTTCGTAAAAAAAACGAAGCGAAGAAATGGCTTTTGGGCAGAACTGAATCTCGTCGAAAAACAAAAGCGTTTTACCAGCAATAATGGGCGTGTTGAAATAAACTGATAATTTTTCGCAAATAACTGAAGGTGTTAAATCACCTTCAAAAAATTGGATAGTGGAGCTATGTTCTTCAAAATTTAATTCTATAAAATATTCAAAATTTTTAGAAAGCTCACGAACAGCTGAGGATTTACCTACCTGACGTGCACCACGTAACAGAAGTGGTTTACGATTACTATCTGAAAACCAATTGATTAAATCGGTATCAATACTTCGTTTAAAATAGCCCATAATTTCAAAAATATTAGATATTACAAAAATCAAAGGCAAAAGTAATACATTTTTTACAAAAATCAAAGGCGAAAATCATATACTTTTTGAAAAAATCAAATGCGAACTGTAAAAATTAGCTCATTTCCAACATTCTCAAAATTGGTTTTACGGCTTTTATTCGTACTTCTTCGTCGACTAAAATTT